>Ga0079225_10000804_pt1 | contig 17152 bp, 13 predicted proteins | sample Poulit2012_FD_76344 | JGI IMG/M metagenome (GOLD analysis project Ga0079225, IMG submission 76344) | Agricultural soil microbial communities from Georgia to study Nitrogen management - Poultry litter 2012 | ecosystem: Environmental > Terrestrial > Soil > Agricultural land | place: USA: Georgia... | reverse complement strand
ATTGGTTTGGCCCAGACACTGCCTGGCATCATCATCGCCCATACGATGCTGGGAACCCCCTTCGTGGTGGTAACGGTTTCGGCCACCCTGGCGGGTTTCGACCGCGGACTATTGCGAGCGGCAGCCAGTCTTGGCGCCACCCCCTCGCGCACCTTCTTCAAGGTGGTCATGCCGCTGATCAGCCCGGGCATGCTGTCCGGCGGCCTCTTCGCCTTCGTCATTTCCTTCGACGAACCGGTAATCGCGCTTTTTCTCGCAGGCTTCGAGCAACGCACCGTGCCGGTACAGATGTGGTCCGGAATCAGGGAGCAGCTGAGCCCTGATATTCTCGCGGCGGCCACGCTGCTCATCCTGCTCTCGGTGATGCTGCTGATCACTGCGGAGCTGTTGCGGCGACGTAGCGCGCGCCTGAGAGGGAGCTAGTTGTCACAGTGATCCATGAAGGCTCCAAAGGAGTCGACTGCCGGACGGGCTGCGGCTTCGGCCTCGTCCCGTACGGAAAAGAGCCATGACTGGAAGGCTTTGGCGGCTTCGCGATCGGTACTTCCGGGAGGAGGACGATCCACGAGGTAGTAGCCGCAGTCGTCGTGAACGGTGATCGGCGATAGCTGTACGAGCCTCCCCGCACGCAGGTCTTCGGCAATCATGGCGATCGGACAGAGGGCCAGCCCCTGCCCGGCCAGGGCGGCCGCCCGAAGCAGGTTGAAGTCCTCGAAAAGCGGGCCCTCGAGCTTTTCCGGCGGGGTTTTACCCGCCCGGGCGAACCACTGCCGCCAGCCACCGATCCCGGAATCGTGAAGAAGGGCGGCTCGGGCCAAGCCTTCTTCTCCAGCACGACGCAGGTCTGCAGCCAGCGCCGGACTGCAGACGGGTGCGCTTGCACCGGCAAGGAAGGAAGTGGTGTGGGTGCCCGGGATCTGCGGCGGACCCTGCTTCGAGAAGACGAGGGCGAGATCGACTTCGCCGAAGTCCACGTCCTGCCCGTGAAGGGCATAGATCAGCTGCAGTCGGATATCCGGATGCTGCCGCCGGAAGTCGGCAAGGCGCGGGATCAGCCAGCAGACCGCTATGGAGGGAATGGCGGCGATCACAAGGCTTGCGGGTCCTTCCGCTCGGCGTGCTCTTCGACAGGCGGTCTCGATCTCGGCGAAACTTGTGATGAGTGTCTGCGCAAGCGTCGTGCCATGGGGAAGAAGTTTCAGGCGGTTGCCCTTGCCGCGGGCAAAGAGCGGGGCGCCCAGCCAGGACTCCAGGTGCCTGATCTGGTGGCTGACGGCCGACTGGGTGACGCAGAGCTCCTCCGCTGCGGCGGAGAAACTACCGCAGCGGGCCGCTGCCTCAAAAGCCCGCAATGCCGTGAGCGGTAGATAGGCGATAGTAGCCTCCCTTATGAAGAAACTTCATCCTCACAAGAAAAAGGCTCCTTTGACAAGGCGGACGAGCCGGCGCCAGTCTTGAGAAAATCTGCTGAGCTGGGGGTGCCGAGATGGAGCGTGAGCGATTTCAGGATTATCGCGGTAATGGCGAAAGGGTGAGGCCCACCTTCTCCCCCGCCGAGATGCAACGCCGGCAAGACGCGATCCGCGCCTACATGGCCGAAGCTGCCATCGATGCGTCGCTTTTTACCTCCTATCACAACATCAACTACTACTCCGACTTTCTTTACTGCTACTTCGGGCGCCGCTACGGCTTGGTCATCGATCACGATGGGGCAACCTCGATCAGTGCCGGGATCGACGGCGGCCAACCCTGGCGCCGCACCTTTGGCGACAACATCACCTACACGGACTGGAACCGGGCCAATTACTTCCACGCGGTGCGCAAGCTCGCCGGGGAGGCAAAGCGCATCGGGATCGAATTCGATCATGTGAACCTCGAGCTGATGCAGCTCCTCAAGGCAGAGTTTCCTGAAGTCGACTTCGTCGACGTATCGGCGCCGGCCATGCGGTTGCGGATGATCAAGTCCGACGAGGAAATCGCTCACATCACGAAGATGGCCCGGATCGCCGACGCGGGCGGTGCGGCCTGCGTTGAAGCCACCGCGGTCGGCGTTCTGGAGTACGAAGTTGCGCTCCACTCCACCCAGACTATGGTGCGTGAGATCGCCCGTACCTGGCCACACGCGGAGCTGATGGACACCTGGACCTGGTTCCAGTCCGGCATCAATACTGATGGTGCCCATAACCCGGTCACCAGCCGGCGCATCGAGCGCGGCGACATCCTTTCTCTCAACTGCTTTCCGATGGTGGCAGGCTACTACGTCGCGCTCGAGCGGACTCTCTTTGCCGAAACCGCCAGCGACGCTCACCTCCGCCTTTGGGAGATCAACTGCCGGGTCCACGACCGGGGCAAGGAGCTGCTGGTGCCGGGCAAGAAATGCTCCGAGATCGCAACGGAGCTGAACGAGATCTATGCTGCGGAGAACCTGCTGCAGTACCGCTCCTTCGGCTATGGCCACTCCTTCGGGGTCCTCTGCCACTACTATGGCCGCGAAGCAGGACTGGAGCTGCGGGAGGACTGCGACACCGTCCTCGAGCCGGGAATGGTCGTCTCCATGGAGCCGATGATCACGATCCCCGAAAGCAAGCCAGGCGCAGGGGGCTACCGCGAGCACGACATCCTCGTTATCACCGAAGAAGGCAATCAAAACATCACCGGCTTTCCCTATGGCCCCGATCACCTCATCGTGGCGGCGACATCGGCCAGGACGGTTCCAGGGAAATGAATGCGAAACAAGGCGCTCGGCGGTTGTTCTGCTCGCCCTGCCACCAACACTGAGTGATGCACCAGCTCTGGCAGCTCGTGAGAGGGGGTTGATGCAAACCGCGTAGAGCGTGAAGCTGAACTCCCTTTGGCTCGCCATCTCCGAGCCGGCGGCAGGAGCAAGCAGGATGACGCGGCAAGGCTCGGGCTCAGATCTTGGGGGTGTCAGGGCGCTGCTCTTCGATACCTTCGGCACGGTGGTGGATTGGCGCAGCGGTATCGCACGCGAAATGGCGGCCTTCCTCGAGCGCCACGCTATCGCTGGCGATGCGGCTGAATTCGCCGATGGCTGGCGGCGGCTCTATCAGCCGGCGATGGAGGAAATTCGCCAGGGCAGGAGGCCCTTTACCCGACTGGATGTTCTCAACCGCGAAAACCTGGAGCAGCTGCTCGCGTCTCGCGGGGTCGATCCCGCTGCTCTCGACTTGCGGGAGCTGGAAGTGCTCAACCGTGCCTGGCACCGCCTTGATCCCTGGCCGGACAGCGTCGAGGGTCTGGCCCGGCTTCGCCGGCGTTACCTCATCGCGCCGCTGTCAAACGGCAACATCCTGCTCCTGACCGAGATGGCCAAGCGTGCCGGCATACCCTGGGATTGCATCCTTGGCGCCGAGGTGGTGCAGGCCTACAAGCCGCTGCCGGCCGCCTATCTGCGTACGGCAGACATTCTGGGGCTGCAGCCCAAGGAATGCATGATGGTGGCAGCGCATAATGACGACCTGGCGGCCGCTGCGGACGTTGGCATGAAGACGGCTTTCGTGCTGCGAAGCAGGGAGCATGGGCCGGGGCAGACGTCTGATCTGGCACCTGATGGTCCTTGGGATGTGGTTGCTGACGACATGTTGGAACTTGCGCGCAAGCTTTCCTGAGCAGGGGAGTCTGCCGCGATCCTGTGGTGATCCGGAGCGCCAGAAGGGAGCCGCGGTCACAAAAGCTCGTCTCCTTGCGCTGCATCAAGTCGGACCGCGGCAAGTCTGACATCATCCCTGGATGGGGGGTTCGGGTGCAGCGACCCCAGTAGCGATGCAAGCGTCCCTTCATTCTCGGGAACGACAGCGATGAGACACTTTCTGTTCGCTCTGTGGGTAGGTCTGCTGGTGGGGACGGCGGCTGTTGCCCAGGCCCAGAGTGACCCCGAGCATCATTCTTCAGCACACCACGGTCATGCGCCCGCCGCAAAGGAACAGCTTCCCGACTTCACCCAGGCCTATGTGGACGCAATGGACGAAATGCATGGGCCAATGATGGACGGCATCCTGGCCGACGACCCGGACCTCGCCTTTGTCCTGGGAATGATCCCTCATCATCAGGGAGCGGTCGAGATGGCGAGGACCGTCCTGGAGTACGGAAGGGATCCGCAAATCGCCGCCTGGGCAGAAGAGATGATCGAGACCCAGGAGCGCGAGATCGCCGAGATGGAAGCCTGGCTGGAAAAACAGAAGTAGGTCGCGTATCGCGGCAGGCCGGGCGGCCTGTCATCATCCGATCTGCGCCAGCCCCATGCCGCCGATCGCGGCCCCGATCACGACCATCCACGGCGGGACGTGCCACGCGTTCAGCGCTACGAAGCAGCCAAGAGCCAGAGCAAGGTCGCGCAGGTCGGCAACTGCCGTGATGAAAATAGGAGAATAGAGCGCCGCGCCCAGGATGCCGACGACGGCGGCGTTGGCGCCCTGCATGAGGGATTGTGCAGCAGCCAGGCTGCGGAAGCGCTCCCAGAAGGGCAGGATGCCGAGTATCAGCAGGAAACCGGGGAGAAAGATCGCCAGCAGTGCCAGGATGGCGCCGGCAACGGAATTCGGCCCCGGCTCCAGAAGGGCGCCCAGATAGGCGGCGAAGCTGAAGAGCGGTCCCGGCATTGCCTGAGCGGCGCCATAGCCGGCCAGGAAGGCGTCTGATGTTACCCAGCCACTCTCCACCACTTCCGCATGGAGCAGCGGCAGTACGACGTGGCCGCCGCCGAAGACCAGCGCACCTGCCCGATAGAAGCTGTCCAGGATGGCCAGGGTCTGTGACATCCCGGCCAGCAGCGGCAAAAGGGCCAGCAGGCCGAAAAAGGTCAAAAGCGCGCCCCAGGCTGCGCCTCGGGCAACCGGTATTGCGCCATGATCGCTTCCGGTCGCGGCCTTGCCGCGCCCGAGGAGCAGCCCCAGAAGTGCGCCAACAGCGATGGCGGCGAGCATGCCGGGAGCACCGGGCAGGAAGGCCAGGAGCAGGACCGCAACCACGGCGATGGTGGCGCGCTCTCGGTCGGGGCAGAGATTGCGCGCCATACCCCAAACTGCCTGCGCCACGATCGCAACGGCCACGATCTTGAGACCCTGCAACGCTCCCTCCGCCAGGGGTCCGCTGATGGCGGTGGCCGTCAGCGCGAAGGCCAGCAACAGGAGTGCAGAAGGCAGGGTGAAGGCAGCAAAGGCGGCAAGAGCACCCAGCCATCCCGCGCGGAGCATCCCCAGAGCGAAACCTACCTGGCTGGAGGTTGGTCCTGGCAGGAACTGGCAAAGCGCGACCAGGTCGGCATAGGCACGATCGTCCAGCCAGCGCTGGCGCACCACCAACTCTTCCCGAAAGTAGCCCAGGTGCGCGATCGGGCCGCCAAAGGAGGTCAGACCCAGCTTCAGGAAAGCTGAAAAAACCTCGAGCGGCTTGCCGCGGCGGCGGCCGGCGGCAGCTTCAGAAACCTGGCCGATCAGCGGTGGCCGCTCGCCATTGTGATCGCCCTCTGGAGACGTCGTCTTCATAAGGCAGTGAGGCTAGCGGCTGCAGATAACAAATGGATGACTCCTGGCGAAGCCACAGCCGTGCGGAACTGACGGCCTGGCAGGCCGGGTTGGAAAGAGCTCCTGGCGGTGATCATGGCGCGGCCGAAAGGTGGTCGAGGAGGCTCCGCGCCGGTGCCGTCAGCTCTTCCGCGTTACGCACGCAGAGCGACAGGTGACGCGTGGCCCACTCCTCCTGCAAGCGAAGGATGACGATCCCGGCGGAGTGGCTGCAGCGACGCGCCGCCGTCTCAGGGACGATGGCGATGCCCACCCCCGTGCCGGCCATGAGGCAGAGCCCCTCGAAGGTGCGGAGCGTCACGCGGGTCTTGAGGCGAGTGCCGAGCCTGGCAGCCTGTCCATCGATATGATCCTGCAGGGCGCCGCCCGACAGACCGATGAAACGTTGAGCCAGCAGCTCGCCAAAGCGAATCTGCGACCTGCTGGAGAAGGGGTGCTGCCGGGCCACGACCACGACAAGACGGTCGAGGGCGAAGGGTCTCAAGGTCAGGTCGTCGGTCTTGACCGCATTCGAGAGGATGCCGATCTCGGCGAAACCGGAAGCGATACTTCTGGCGATCTCGAGGCTTTGCCGTTCTTTCAGGTCGACGTCGGCGCGAGGATTGGCATCCAGCCAGGGCGATAGTCGTTCAGGCAGAAACTCGGTGATGGCTGCGGTGTTGGCCAGAAGCCGGATGCTGGCGCGCAGTCCTTTCGCATAGTGTCCGAGTTCTCCGCGCATCTGCGCCATTTGCTGCAGGATCGAGCGGGCATGATGGGCGAGCGCCTCGCCGGCTTCGGTTGGTACCACCCCGCGCCGGCTGCGGGTCAGCAGCCGAATCTCGCCAAGCGCTTCCATATCACGCAAGCGCTCGCTCGCTGCCGACAGAGACAGACCTGCGTCGGCCGCGCCGCGCGTGATGCTGCCAGCCTCCACGACGGCCAGAAACAAGCGAAGATCGATGAGGTCGAAGCGCATGCACCAGAAGATAGCGCATCCGAGAGCCTCCGGGTAAGCCGAAGTCACGCATCGGAACAACCGCATTGCCTGGACAGCGGCAGGCGCTATTCCTGCAGCATGCTCGAGTTGTCGCCATCACTGCTGACCTTGATCACGGGAACCTTCTTCGTCGCCGGCCTCGTAAAGGGCGTCGCGGGGATGGGTCTGCCGACCCTCGCCATGGGCGTCCTGGGCGCGCTGATCTCGCCCCTTGCTGCCGCCAGTCTGCTGATCATTCCCTCCTTCATCACCAATGTCTGGCAGCTGCTGGCTGGTCCGAGCTTCGGTCCGCTGCTGCGGCGGCTCTGGCCGATGATGCTGGCGATCATCGCCGGCACCCTCCTGGGTGCGGCCTGGATCGCCAGCGGCGACACGCGCCTCACCACCATGGCCCTGGGGGGCGCGCTCGTCCTCTACTCCGGCTATACACTTCTCGCGCGGCAGGTCAGCGTTCCGGAGCGGGCTGAGCACCGCCTGTCGCCGCTTGTCGGGACAATAACGGGTGTCGTCGCAGGCGCGACTGGTGTCTTCGTCTTCCCGGCGGTGCCCTATCTCCAGGCCCTCGGTCTCGCAAAAGACGATCTGGTTCAGGCGCTCGGCCTGTCCTTTACCGTTTCGACCATCGCGCTGGCGCTCGGCCTCGGAGCACAGGGTGTGCTCGAGTTTGAAAGCCTCGGGCTCTCGCTCTTCGCGATAATACCCGCATTGGCGGGGATGTGGGCGGGGCAGCTGGTGCGCACCCGGATCAGTCCGCCGCTGTTTCGCCGCGGCTTTCTCATCTGCCTCTTGCTGCTCGGCGCCGAGATGGTCTCGCGCGCGTTCCTCTGATGCGGCCGGGTCTCGCAAGCTGCAAGTCACAGGCCGCAGCGGCGCTTGATCTGGCCTAGCTCCTGCGCCAGGCGAGCTGCTTCCTCTGTCGCCTCGGGATCAGCGTGGTGGGGCAGGGCAAAGGTGATGGGTGCGCGGCCTGAGGCCGAGGCCTTCTGCAGTTGCTGGAGGATGCGCTCCGGAGCAGCGGCAGTGAAGGCATCTCCGGCGGCATTCATTTCGAAGAGCTCGACGATGATGGCCAGCGACTGGTCGCTTCCTTCAAAGCGTTCGGTCAGCGCTGGGATGTAGTAGTCGAGCTCTGTCATCTCCAGCTTTTCGGCGCCGATACCGTCCTGAAAGAACAGCTGCCCGATCCCGCTGGCGGCGACCAGGCCTTGCAGAAACTCTCCCAGTTCCAGTGGTGGCAGGAATCCGTTGGAGAAAGCCGAAAGCGCGATCTCTGTGTCCGGCGTTGCTTCCTGCAGGCGCTTCACGAGTTTCGCGAGGTAGTCGCTCAGGAGCTGGCGGCGCGCTGGACCGCGCCAGCGCAGATCATCGATCTCGTCGCTGATGTACCAGCCGGCGAAGGCAGGATGTGGAAGCAGGGGTGCAAGGACGGCGATCAGCGCCTGCTGGTCACGCCAGCGTTGGAAGAGGTAGCGCATGAGATCGGAAGGGGCTTGCGGCACGTCCTCGTGGAGACTGCTCTCGTCGTGTTCGTGATCATCCCAGAACCCCGGATCGTAGCGCAGGCCGATTCGCAGCCGGACCGCTGTCGCCTCGGCCGCCGCCAGCAGCCGTTCCAGCGTGCCGGACTCGATCACCGGGAAGGGGCCTTCCTGAGGTGTGCCATAGGCGCTCCACTGGAGGATCACTTCCTCCACACCAAGGGATTTCCATCGGCTGAGCGCCTGCCTCCAGTCGTTGGAAGGCCTTTCCAGATCGCTGTCATAGAGCTGGAGAAAGGTGGTGTCGGGCCAATAGGCGGGGCAGGCGGCTTCCACTGCCGAGGGTATCAGGGCCGAAGGTAACAGGGCCCAAGGTAACAGGAGGGGAAGCAACAGAGCCTTGTACCAGCGCATCGGTCAGTACCTCAGGCTTAGGGACAGGATGCCGCGGGTGGCGCTCTTGCCGCGGCTGACGCGCTCGTGGCCAAGACGCAGGGAGAGACCGGCGGTCGTCAGGTAGCCGTCGTAGAGATCCTTGCCGAAGCGCCAGTCACTGTTGATGCCGATGCCCGCTTCAAGACTGTAGAAGGCGAAATCGCGGGTCTGCTCGCGGCGACTGCCCAGGTAGATGAAGGGTAGATAGGCGAAGGTCTCGCCCTTCTGACCGCGGAAGCCAACCTGGACCTCACCAAAGGCGCTCCTTTCCTGATCGCCGCCGAAGTTGCGGCCGAGCATGCCGTAGAAGGAAAGGTATGGACGCAAGCCATGGCCGGCGGTCGACCACTCCCGGCCGCGGGACCAGCCATAGGAGGCGAAAAGACGCCAATCGTTCCGACCGCCTGGTCCTATCGCCTGCAGCCGTTCGCCTCCGACCCAGAGGTCGTGATCCCTGAGCGCCTTGTAGCGGAAGCCCAGGGCGCCCTGAAGATAGCGGCCGCGCGAGGCGAACTTCCCCGGCGCCCGATCCCAATTTACCCGCGCCGTCAGCTCCACCAGGCCGAAGCGGTCGGAGAGGAAGGGAATGAAGCCGACTTCTGCCTGTCCCTGACCGATGCTGTCGCCGACGCTGGTCAGGCTGGGACGAACGCAGTCCTTCTGGCTGCCGATACAGAAGGTCTCGAGCCATTGGGCGCGCCAGCGGCGGGTCGAGGCAACATGCTGGGCCTGAAGCCGCGCCACCCGCTCGCGACGATAGTCCTGCTCCGCGTCAGGATGATCGGCGGCTGCCTCCAGCGCCGCGCGCAGGAGGGGCACAGCTTCCGTCTGCTTGCCTTGATTTGCCAGCAGCTGGGCCAGGTCTTCACGATATTCCTGGACTTGCGGTGCCTGACGAACGGCCTCGCGCAGCAGCAGCTCGGCGCGCGCCACGTCGCCCGCGCTCTGGTCGAGATAGGCCAGCCGCGCCAGCAAGCTCGGCGCCGCCTGATCGGACAGTGCCACGGCAACTGCCAGATGCTCCCGGGCGGCGCGGCGGTCATCGATGCCATTTCGCTTGAGCAGGGCGCTTGCCAGCAGTTCGTGACGGACAGCGGTCGGACCCAGAGCAGCTGCCGCTTGGCGCATCTGTATCGCTGCATCGAGCTTGCCATCGCGCGTCGCGAGATCGCCCGCCAGATCGAGCCAGAGCAGGCTCGCCTGCGGTCCGAGCCGCGCCCGCTCGATCTGCTGCAGATTGCTCTGCGCGGCGGCGGTCTGACCCGCCTCATACTGCGCGCGGGCCAACCTGAGCCGTCGTTCCGGATCCTCTTCCAACTCCAGGGCTGCCTGAAGGGCTGCGCCGGCGCGCTGCGGCGCGCCCGCTTGCTGGAGCAGCTGCGCCAGCAGTTCCAGTGCAGGAAGGCGTTGATGGTCAGCCAGATCCGCCTGTGCCAGGGCATGGCGAAGATGATGAACCGCCGCTCCCTCACGACCACGTCGTACGAGCGAATAGGCGAGGGCGATCTCCGCTTCGGAACCGGCGCCGGCAGCATGGGCGGCGCGAAACCGCTCCTCTGCCTGCCGCGGCTGCTGCAGGCTTTCGAGGAGAAACCCTTCCTCAAGCAGCCACCTTGGCTCGGCGCGAAGCTGCGTTGCCTGCTTCAGCCAGGCCAGAGCGGTTTCGATGTCACCCTTGTCTCGCGCCAGTGCTGCAATTCGGTAGCGAAGCTGAGCGTTCGCCGGATGGCGCCTGGCCAGTCGCTCGAGGCAGCTCTGAAGCCTGGGCGATTCGAGGGCGGCGAGCGCGTCGCAATAGGCGCCGGCATGGCCGTCATTTTCTGGCAGATTGTCCTTTGCGAAAGGCTGGGATTCCAGCGATTGCACCAATCGCTGCCAATCCTTTGCCTGCTGGGCAGCATAGAGTTCCACTTCACGGACGCGCTCGTCGAAATCGCGCGGGGCGAAGCTGTCCAGCAAGGAGAGGCTGAGGTGGGCGGCACCCGCGCCCAGCAAAACCTCTGCAGCCTGACCCTGATGCTCATCAGCCCTTCCGTTCTCTTTGGTCACAGCGGCGAGGGAAGCGAAAACCAAGGCTCCCTCCCCAGGCTCCGTATCCAGCAGGGCCAGACCAAGCTGCGCAAGCATGTCGTGGTCGTCGCTCGTCGCCAGCTTCGAGCGAAGCAGGCTGGCCAGCTCTTCATGGCGGCCCAGTCGACGCAATGCTTCAGCGGCCAGTCGCTGGCAGCGGGGGACGTCTTCCAGCGCCTCGGTACAGGGCTGCTGCTCTGCATCGGCCAGAAGCAGCCAGGCATGCTCGCTTGCTTCTCGGCTCGCGGGACGCTGATCGAGAAGCCTTTGCGCCAGTTCCAGCCGCAGTTCCGGATCGTCCCCATTCTTCACCACCACGTCGGCGGCTGTCATGGCGAGACCTTCCAGGCCGAGTTCGCCGGCCAGGCGGGAGAGCATGCGCCAGCGCTCCTGCTCCAGTTTTCCGGAAAAGCTTGCTCCCAGCAACAACTCCAGAGCCTTCTCCTGCTGATGCGCGAGGCTGAGCGACTGCGCCAGAGCGAGGGTCAGCCGTGGTGACGGGCGCGTCCTCAAGGCATCGCGGAAGTGGGCGGCGGCCACGTCGTGTTCACCCAGGGCATGGGCTGCATATCCGAGAAAGGGAGCTGACTGTGCGATGAAAGCAGCCTCTTGCAGTTGAAAGGCGTAGTGGCGTGCCAACTCCGGTTCGCCTCGGTCGACCAGCAGCTGGAGTGTGGCAGTTGCGGCGGAGGCGAAGTCCGGTGCGAGGAGAGGGCGTTCCAAGGCGCGCATGAAATCATGAAGCGCCGACAGCTCTTCCCCAAGCAGCTGGCGTGCGCGGGCACGCCGCAGCAGGGCTGGCCCGAAACCGGGCATCCAGCTCAATAGCTCGTCGGCTGCCTTGATGACCGCAGCATGGTTTCCCTTGGCCACCGAGGCCTCCAGAACCCGCCAGCGTGCCTTCAGGTCGGTGGGGTGGCGCGCGAGATAATCCATCAATTCCCGGTGCGCTCCCTGCAGGTCACCCTTCTTGGCATGAAGCTCTGCACGATGCAGCGCCCCGTGCCGGCTCAGCCTTTGCCGGAGTGCCCCAAGCCAGGAAGAGGTGGCCTCGGCCCGGAGCAGCTGCTCGTATGCTGCGGTCTCATCGTCAGCCTCGAGAGGTTCGATAAGGATGCCATGAGGCGTCAGCCTGTGAAGGGCGATTACATCGAGCTCTCCCGGTCTTGTTGCCGCGTAGACAACTGCCGCCGTCAAGAGCCCGAAGAGCAGCAAGGCGATTTGCAACACCAGGCCGGGCTGCGAAGTGGCCTTCATGCCGTACCTTCAAACACGGGGCGAATGGAGATTACCGTCTGGCGGCCACCGGCGACCGCTGGGAAGTCATGGCTGGTCTTGTCCCAGCCGATTGGCTTGCCGGTCAGTTTGTGAAGCAGGAACATCCTGGTCGCGCGACAGAGAGCCAGGTAGTTGACCAGAGCCCCGACGAAGTAGCGCGGAACAACAAGGGGCAGCTGCTGCCAGCCATAGAGGAATCCGGCACAGATGTGGCGCACCAACAGCCGGTAGAGCAGGAATGCAATGTTGATGATGGCGACCTGCCACAGCGGATTTCCCTTTTCCAGTAACGGCGGTAGGACGAAGGGAATGAAGGAGCCGGGTGGCAGTAGTTGCACGAGGCTGTAGAGGAGACCGAAGCAGCTGATCAGGCTCGCGTGGCCGCAAAGGATGATCTTGCGGTCGCGCAGATAGAAGTAGCGCGTCATCAGCGAGCCTCTCCAACCCAGCTGCGCCCAGCCCTGAAATGAAATGCCGACGATCCAGCGGGCTTTCTGCCGCACGGCGTTTCGCAGACGGTGGGGGAAGAGCTCGCAGGTTGCGATGAGGTCGCTCCGCCTGGTGGGGGCAGAGCAGCGGCTGCCGCTCAGGCGCAGAAAGACCTGGCGCGGCGCCAGTTCTGCCAGGCGGTAAGAAAGATCGTAGTCCTCGGTGAGCGTGTCGGTATTGAAGGCTCCACCACCCTTTTCCTGTGCTGCCAGAAGGACGTGACGGGCATAGGCCGTGGCGACACCGGAACCAGGGACGATGCCGGTGATCAATGCCCTTACCGGCACCTCCTTTCCATGCATCTCGGCGAACTCGTCCATGTAGTGGCCGCCGATACAGGCGGTCCATCGCCGGATCAGTGGAACCACCGGCAACTGGACGAGATCGTGATGCAGAAGGGCACGATTGAAGCAGGCAAGCGCATCCGGATGCGCTACGTCTTCCGCATCCTGAAGAATAAAGCCGGCGAACTGGGTCTGCTGGAGCTTTTCCCATGCCAGCGCACCCTGCAGCATAGCATTGAGGCAGTCCGCCTTGCAGGTGGCTCCAGCCCGGGGATTGACGATGGGGATGACCCGAGGGTCCTGCTGCGCCACCTGTCTTGCGGCTGTCTGCGTGGCCGGGTCGTTGGGATAAACGCCGACGAAGACGCGGAAGTTCTGATAGCGCGCGGTCGTCAAGAGATGCGCGAGGGACTGCGGCAATACCTCTGCTTCCTGCCAAGCTGGTACCAGTACGGCCAGCGGCCTTTCCTCCGCTTCCCCTGCCTCGAGGCTGTTCTGCCTCACGCCGGTCAGTTGGGCGCTCAGCCATAGTAGATCGATGAAGCAGTCCTCGAGGGAGGACAGGAAGATGATGATCAGGCCAGCGGAGAAAAGCAGTGACAGAATGAGTAGAGTGACAGTAACGAGATCACTTAGATGAAGCAGAATTCCGGTCATTCCCACCTCCCTATGGCGGGATATGACGATAGATCATTCTCCTAAAAATAGTGCTTTTCTTATGGAGGCTGGGCGGAGGAGGTAGAGCTATACCACCGATTGCGGCGTCGACTGCCACTCCAGACGACTGTGCCCGGTGGACGCTGGAGCTGACGGAGAGGACACGGTTTGGTTTTCAGTGAACACTTTGCGTCATTGGGAGCGGGGTGCGCGCCAGCCGGAAGGGCCGGCCCCCCTTGGGACGAGTTGATCAGTCGTTTGCGGCCTTCCGCGGGCGGCCGCCCTTCGATCCGTTCCTGCGTGCCGCCGCTGCCTTGGCCGGCGATCTGGCCTGTCCTGCTCTCCGGGCCAGCGCCTTCGCCATCCAGTCGCGCGTTCCAAAAGATGCCAGCGACCAAGGCCGGAACGTAGAGATCCACGTCCAGCGCCGGCCAATGTAGATCGAAGCCAAGCCCCTCGACCTCTATGTTGGCGAGATCATCGTGGCTGGCCCCTTCCAGATCCTGCACGAGCTCTATGGGAAAGGCGTAGCTGCAGCCGTTTACCAGATCGATGACGATAGGTCCGCTCTTGCGGTCATAGCGCGCGTAGGTTGCCCGAGATTCGGCAAACAGCGCCGAAGGTCGGAACGCTTGATGCCGACGCTGGACACGATCTCAGGATCACCGTCAGGCCCCAGCAGATTGATTTTCGCCTACCCGGCTCCGGTGATGTGAACATGCGCCGGTTCGTGATCGGCGGTATAGATGACGAACCGGAAGCCATGGGCACAGTGAACGACAACCATGCTTCAAAATAACCCATCTGTTGGGATTTCCAAGAACGACAGGAGGGAGATATTGAAGCGAAAAGTTCCTTTGGCGGACCATCACTCAGGTTCAGTAGCGGCTTTGGATTGCAGCTTGTCCGAAGCACGCCAAATACTGTTCTCTGGGATGGCGGGTGACGGGGATGGCGGGTGACGCGGCAGGCAAGCCTTCTTGAAAGGATCAGGAACATGAAGCCCGACCGAGGTATCGAAAAATCCTATCCCCTATCGCAGTTCATCAAGAAGCTTCGGCGCCTTGCGGACGCCCTCGAAAAGGGGCGGCGCTTTGAAATCGACATTGCCGGTGAAAGGGTCTCCGTCCCCGTTCGCGCCACCTACAACATTGAGCATGAACGGGAAGCAGGGGAGGAGGAGATCGAGTTCCAGATCAAGTGGTCGGCCAAAGCCAATAACGACGGGGAGAGCGAGCCCTCGCGACCTTAACGCGCTCCCCCCTTGTCGCCTTGGGGTGAATTTCTTGCCGCGTCATTTGCTTGACCTTTACACGGCACCTTATGACCATGACCCGGAGAGGGAAGAACCTGGAAGGGGTGCGAGGAGTGCAAATGGCCGAGGCCACCAATCATTTCGAAACCGACCTGCCGCGGCGCGAAGCCAACTTCGTCCCGCTGTCGCCCATTTCCTACCTTCTGCGCAGCGCGTCGGTCTTTCCCGATGCCCCAGCGGTGATCCACGGCAGGACCTACAGCTACCGGGAGTTCGCCGAACGCTGCCGGCGTCTGGCCTCGGCCTTCGCGCGCCGCGGCCTCGGCCTCGGCGACACCGTCGCGGTGATGGCGCCCAATGTGCCGGCGTTGCTGGAGGCCCATTACGGCGTGCCGATGTTCGGCGGTGTTCTCAATGCCCTGAACATCCGTCTCGATGCCGGCAGCATCGCCTTCATTCTGGAGCACGGTGAAGCCAAGGCGATCATCGTCGACCGCGAGTTTTCCCCGGTCATTGCCGAGGCGCTGAAGCGCATGGAGCGCCAGCCGCTGGTGATCGACTATGACGACGCCCTGACGGAAGCGCAGGGTGGCCGGCGTGGCCCGAGGCTGGGCGAGATCGACTACGAGGATCTGCTGGCCGAAGGCGATCCCGACTATCAGTGGCAGCCGCCCGGCGATGAGTGGCAGGCCCTCTCGCTCAACTACACCTCGGGCACCACCGGTGATCCGAAAGGCGTCGTCTATCATCATCGCGGTGCCTTCCTGAATGCCATGGGCAATGCCCTGGTTCTCGGCCTCGAGCGCCCGAGCTTCTATCTCTGGACCTTGCCAATGTTTCACTGCAACGGCTGGACCTTCACCTGGGGGGTGACGGCCGTGGCGGCGACTCATGTCTGCCTGCGCAAGGTGGATCCGGCGCTCATCTACCCCCTGATCGAGGAAGCCGGCGTGACCCACATGTGCGGGGCGCCCATCGTCATGAACCTTCTGGCCCATGCGCCGAAAAAGGTGCGCCGGCCGTTGCCGGGGCCCGTGCGGGTGATGACGGGCGGTGCAGCGCCGCCTTCCAGTGTGATCCTGCGCCTCGAGCAGCAGGGCTTCGAGGTGCTGCACGCCTATGGTCTGACCGAAAGCTATGGCCCCTCCACCTATTGTGCCTGGCAGGACAGCTGGGAAGCCCTTTCGCCGGATGCGCGCGCCCTGAAGATGGCGCGCCAGGGCGTGGCCTATCCGACGCTGCAGGAAGCCAGCGTGCGCGACCCTGAAACCCTGGAGGCGGTGCCGCTCGACGGAGAGACGGTCGGAGAGTTGATGCTGCGCGGCAATACCGTGATGAAGGGCTATCTGAAGAATCCGGCGGCGACCGAGCAGGCGCTGGCCGGCGGCTGGTTCCGCACCGGAGATCTGGGGGTCGTGCATCAGGACGGCTACGTCGAGATCAAGGACCGCTCGAAGGACATCATCATCTCCGGTGGAGAGAACATCTCTTCCCTCGAGATCGAGGAGGTGCTCTATCGCCATCCCAAGGTGCTGGAGGCGGCGGTCGTGGCGGCACCAGACGTGAAGTGGGGCGAGACGCCTTGTGCCTTCGTCACGCTGCAGGAAGGGGCGGAAGCGACGGCGGAGGAACTGGCGGCCTGGTGCAGCGAGCACCTCGCGCGCTACAAGCTGCCGAAACGGATTGTCTTCGGCAGCCTGCCGAAAACCTCCACCGGCAAGATCCAGAAGTTCGTGCTGCGGGAACGCGCCCGGGAGGAGGTGTGATGCAGGCGGATCTCAGCGGTCGCGTCGCCCTGGTCACCGGTGCCTCCAGCGGCTTGGGCTGGCACTTCGCCAGGACGCTCGCTGGCGCCGGGGCCAGGGTCGCAATCGCCGCGCGCCGCAGCGACAAGCTGGAGGCGCTGGCCGACGAGCTGGCGAAGGTCGAGGGGCGCGCCCTGCCCCTGCGCATGGATGTCACCGACGGCGCGGCCATCGCCGAGGCCTTCGCACATGCCGAAACGGAGCTCGGCACGCCGGACATCATCGTCAACAATGCCGGCGTCACCCTCGATCAGCCGAGCCTGGAGCAATCGGAGGAGGATTGGGACCGGGTCGTCGATACCGACCTCAAGGGCGCCTGGCTGGTAGCCTGTGAAGCGGCCCGCCGCCTGATCGCGGCGGAGAAGGGCGGCAGCCTCATCAATGTCGCCTCGATCCTCGGCCTGCGGGGCAGCGCGCGGGTCGCAGCCTATGCGGCGGCCAAGGCCGGCCTGATCAACCTGACGACCAGCCTCGCGGCCGAGTGGGCGCGCTACGACATCCGGGTCAATGCGCTCTGCCCGGGCTATATCGTAACGGACCTGAACCGGGACTTTCTTGAGGGGCCCGGCGGCGACAGGCTCCGAAAGCGGGTGCCGCAGCGGCGCTTCGGCCGCATGCAGGATCTGGACGGCCCGCTGCTGCTGCTCGCCTCCGATGCCTCGCGCTGGATGACCGGCAGCGCGCTGGTGGTCGATGGCGGTCAGAGCGCGGTACTCTGAAATGACGATGGATGACGAAGAGCGCCGGGCGCTTGCAGCCTGGATCGCCGAGCAGGCTGGCGCCCAGAGCTGCGAGATTCTCGAGGCCCGCCAGCTCTCCGGGGGAGCGATCCAGGAAAACTGGCTGATCCAGGTGGAGTTGCAGGAGGCAGGGGCCCGT
>Ga0079225_10000803_pt1 | contig 17161 bp, 16 predicted proteins | sample Poulit2012_FD_76344 | JGI IMG/M metagenome (GOLD analysis project Ga0079225, IMG submission 76344) | Agricultural soil microbial communities from Georgia to study Nitrogen management - Poultry litter 2012 | ecosystem: Environmental > Terrestrial > Soil > Agricultural land | place: USA: Georgia... | reverse complement strand
TTTGGGATTTTATGTAAAAACCAAAATTCAGATGAAATAAATAGGCTTTTGTAGAGAATAGAACACCTATTTTCTCTACAAACCGTGCCCACCTAAACTGTTTTTTATGTTGAAATTGGATTTTTTCTATTATTTCAATGCTTCAACTCTGGTAATATCGTAACCAACTGTGGAAAGATGATGAGTATAATAACGCAAAAAATCATAGCCAGAATCATCGGGGCAACCCCTCTGAAAATAGTGTTTAAAGAGATGTTTTTAGCCACTCCTTTTATAACGTACACACTAATACCTAGCGGTGGGGTTAGTGACCCTATATTGATAACCATCACCATAATTACTCCAAACAAAAGGCCGTTAAATCCTAATTCAATAACAATCGGATATAAAATAGGCAATGTAAGTACAATTAGAGCCATACCCTCAATAAAACATCCGAGTATTAGTAATACAACAAGAATGAGCGAAAGAATGATATAAGGATTTAAATCTAAATTTCCTACGAAGCTTGTCAATTGGACGGGAATTCTACTTATAGATAAAAATTGTCCAAATAAGGTGGCTCCGATCAATAATAAGAAAATAAAAGCGGTTAGCCGAATTGTTTCATTTAAGGAACCCTTTAATTTTTTCCAGTCGAGTCTTTTTGATAACAGCGCAAAAAGTAAAGCTCCAAAGGCGCCAACGCCCGCTGCTTCAGTTGGAGTAAATACCCCCAAATAAATACCCCCAATACTGACAAGAAACAACCCCAAAAAAGGCCAAATATTTTTAAAGGAATGTATCCGCTCATAAAAATATGCTTTCTCCGCTCTTGCTGGAGCAATGGAAGGATCACGATGCACAAGTATTGCTATGGTAATCAAAAATAAAAGTATTTGCAAGATACCTGGAATTATCCCTGCAATTAAAAGATCCCCAATCGGCTCCCTTGTAAGAATACCGTATAAAATTAAAATCACACTTGGTGGTATCAATGCTCCGAGCGTGCCACCGGCAGCAACACTCGCTGTTGATAAGCTATCTTTATATTTATATCTTTCCATTTCCGGTAATGCTATTTTAGCAACGGTTGCTGTTGTGGCATTTAGAGAACCTGAAATAGAGGAGAAAATAGCGGCAGTTCCAATGGTTGCCATTGCTAAACCGCCGCGCAGATGACCTACCCAACTGTCAACAGCACGATAAAGATCTTGTCCCAATCCTGAATAGGATAAAATCATTCCCATTAAAATAAATAATGGAATAACACTCAATGAATAATCACTGGATGTATCAAATGGCGTTCTACCTAACTGAGCAAAAGCTATATCCCATCCCCTGATGGATGTTGTTCCCAATAGGCCAACGAGGATCAGAGAAATACCTACAGGTACTTTAAATAAAAACAAAACAATTATAACGACTATCCCTATCAGACCAATCGTTTCAGGACTCATCTTTCAACCACCTTTTTAACACTATTTATTGTCAATAACAAGGCAGTTAATGAAAATACAATTGCACCAACTGCAGACACCCCCACAAATATATATATTGGTAGACCCAAATCCCCTGTTACTGTATTTGAAATGAATAACCGCTGCGCATACCAGAACAAACTTAATCCCATGAGAATCATCAGTCCGGCAATCAACAAGTTTATAATACTCTCAAGAACCCATTGAACTTTTACAGGGAATTTATCTACCAGAAAATCAATCGTAATATGCTCCCGTTTTAAATGCGTATATGCTATGCTTAAAAATATAACCATAGATAAACCAAGTTCCGTTATTTCAACGGAACCAGTGATGGGATGGCCAAAAAACCACCTGCCAATCACATCAAAGGTAACGATTATTACCATAACTATTAAAACTGCTTGGGCAATATAAAGTAGCCCATTGTTGAGTTGCATAATCACCTTATCCATTTTTTCACTCCTTTCCATCATCTAGTTCTTCTTTTAGTTCCATCGCACGTTTGTATATTTCTTCAGCAGGATAACCCTCAGCATCCTTTTCATCAATCCATTTTTGAACAGTTGGTTCTAACTCTTCCTGCCATGGGATTAAGGCATCTCCTTCCAGTTCAATGATTTCTACTCCGCTTTCTTTTGCCAGATCCAGCCCTCTTTCACCGTCAGCATCATATATTCTTCCTGCTTCCTTCGCCAAATCCTTTCCCGTTAATCCACGCAATATCTCCCTATCAGTGTCACTAAGACCTTGGTAAATATCTTTGTTCATCACACTAAAAAATGGCGTGGCGGAAAAATCACCAACCGTAATATAGTTGATAACTTCATGGAAACTATAATTATAAAGTGATTCAAAAGGTACCATAGCTGCATCAATGACACCTCTTTCCAATGATTCATAAACGTCACCCATTGGCATTGATATGGGCGTTGCTCCCAGTGACTCTATAATTTCATTTGCTGAAGCGGATGGGGAGCGCACACGTAGTCCCTGCATATCATCTGGTGTTTCAACTTTATAGTCTTTACTCATAATCTGGGCTGGCTCGGCTGAAAAGAGAAATAATGGGACCGTGTCATCATGTTCTGCCTTTATTTCAGAAAATTCCCCATAAAGTGTTGATAGAATTTCTGATGCTTGTTCAGCTGATTCTGCCAGAAAAGGCAATTCCATTACCGTAACCAACGGGAACCTTCCAGTTGAATAACCATAAACACTTAATGCAATATCTGCCTCTCCGGTTACTGCCATATCATATTGAGATCCTGCATCGCCAAGTGTATTAGAAGGATAAAACTCCATATCAACCCTCCCACTTGTGATCGCTTTCAAATCGTCATTTAGTTTTTTAAGCACCGATGTCTGAATTGGGTGATTTCCTGGCTGGAAATGGGAAACAATCAATGTAATCGGTGTTCCATCAGAAGTAGAATTCGCTTCCGATGAAATCACTTTTGTATCACTGCAGGCAGTAAACACTATAATTAAAAACAGCATTACCATCAATATCATAGGATTATTTCTATATTTATTTCTCATTGACTCTCCCACCTTCTATCTAGATTAATAAGAAAATAATTAAATAATAGAATTCTTTTTTAGCGTATACAGTAATCTTCAATACTTTTTTCTTTTTTTAATATAGAGGTGTAGCTTGTACAATACTGTGGAGCTTATATTTTCGTGTTTTTCGTTATTCCTTTACGATTATATATATAAGAGGGGACAACACCCCCTCTTTTAGTTCAAATTCCCAGTGATATATATTTTGTTTCCAAATACTCCTCAATCCCATGATGCCCGCCTTCTCTTCCAAGTCCGCTTTCCTTGAATCCGCCAAATGGTGCTTGTGGCGTAGAAGGTGCTCCATCATTGAGCCCAACTATTCCATATTCAAGCGCCTCGCTTATACGAATTGCCTGCCCTATATTTTCGGTAAACACATAGGCAGCTAAACCAAATGGTGTATCGTTTGCTCTTTGGATTACTTCTAGCTCGTCTTCAAATGACGCAACTGGCACTAATGGACCAAATGTTTCTTCATTCATACAGAGCATATCATCAGTCACATTGGTTACAACAGTTGGTTCAAAATAATAGCCATGTTTTGAATCATAAACCTTTCCACCATGGGTTACTTTTGCTCCTTTTTCAACGGCATCATTTACATGTGTCTCTACTTTATCCATTGCTGGTTTATCAATAAGTGGACCAATATCTGTTCCCTCTTCTAATCCATTTCCTATTTGAAGTTCAGCCGTAGCAGCAGTTAACTTCTCTGAAAAGGCTTGTTCTATTGACTCATGGACATAAACACGGTTTGTACAAATACATGTCTGTCCAGCATTTCGGAATTTCGACTCCATTACACCTGCTACGGCTTTATCCAGATCCGCATCTTGCATGATAATAAATGGTGCATGACCCCCTAATTCAAGAGATATTTTCTTCACTGTATCCGCCGCATCACGCATAAGTAGTTTTCCAACTTCTGTTGATCCAGTAAAAGTCATCTTTCGCACACGGGGATCTTCTGACCATGCTTTTCCGATCTGACTTGAGCTACCAGTAATAATATTAATAACCCCGTTGGGGATACCAGCCTTTTCAGCTAACTCAACTAATTTATATGCTGTTATTGGTGTCAATGTTGCAGGCTTCATAACAACTGTACATCCTGCAGCAAGTGCTGGACCAACTTTTCGTGTAATCATTGCCGCTGGAAAATTCCAAGGCGTTATCGATGCAACAACACCAACAGGATGCTTCTGTACAAAAATACGTTTGCTAGGATGAGATGCTGGGATCATTTCACCATAGATTCGTTTTGCCTCCTCGGCATACCAGGCTATGAATCCGTTTGCATACTCAACTTCACCAATCGCTTCCTGTATTGGCTTTCCTTGCTCTTTTGTCATTACTTTACCAATAGTTTCTTTTTCTTGGTCAATTAATTTATGCCATTTTAAAAGAAAACCGCTGCGCTCTTCCGCAGTTTTTTTCGACCATTCATGTAGTGCTCCATATGCCGCATCAACTGCTTGTATCGCCTCTTTTTTTCCGCCCTTCGGGACTGTCGCGATGATTTTATTTGTGGCAGGATTTATAACATTAATTGATTCTAATTCTTTGCCAATCCAGCTACCATTAATAAACAACTCATAAGCCTGAACTGTGTTTGTTTGCATAACAAACATCCTTTCTTATCAACTGTCCTTATATTTTATATCGTGTATGAATATTATTCTGCTTATACGTTGGTGCCATAAATTCATATAATTCCATAGATAAAGCCAAGTAGCGCTTATCAAATAATTCCGCGAAATGCATCTTTATTTCGTTAAAAAGATCGTCACATAATGCTTTTATTTCTTCTTCTGAACGCCCTTTTCCAAGTTTCAATGTAGCGTGTACAAACGCATCATCTTCCAATCCATCAGCGACAAGATATTCCGTTAGTTCGAATGCTCGAGTGCGCAGACCTCCGATTGGAATAATGGTACTGTGGGAGAGAAGCGTTTTATTCACCTTTTGTAATAATTGTGGAATAGCCGCATCTGCTTTGATGTTACTCGTATATTCAATATAAATGTGTGGCATTGTTTAGCCCCTTTCCCTTTAATTAAGCGTATTTAAAGGCGGTTTCATCGACAATTGTGTTGACCAACTTACCCAAACCTTCAATTTCAGTAATGACTTCATCACCAACCGCCGTATCAACAGATCCTTTTGGTGTACCAGTAAGAATGAGATCCCCTGGACTTAAGGTCATAATTTCACTTAAATATTCAATCAACTCAGGGATACCAAATACCATGTCTGCGGTTGAACCTTCTTGCGTTACTTCTCCATTAACATAGGTCCTAAGTGTTAAGTTCATTGGGTCTTTAATATCTTCTTTATCAACAAACCATGGTCCAATGGGTGTACAAGTGTCGCGGTTCTTCACACGCAGATTCGGTCGATAATAATTTTCCAAGTAATCACGAATTGCATAATCATTCGCTATTGTGTAACCTGACACATAGTCATATGCATCTTCTTTCTTTATATTACGCGCTGTTTTTCCGATTACAACAGTTAATTCACACTCATAATGCATATATATTACATCTCTCGGACGATATGTCTGAGCCCGGTGACCGATGAATGTGTTTGGACCTTTCAAAAATACCAACGGTTCTTTCGGAGCGGAAAAAGATAATTCCTTCGCATGGTCAGCGTAGTTTAATCCAAGTGTAAACACTGTACGCGGTTCAACCGGTGGCAGCCATACGACTTCATTTTCTTCTACAATGCGACCATCATTCAATTTTAATCTCCCGTTTTGTTCTACTGCATCTTGGATTTGGCCATTATATGCTACACGGGCATGTTTCATAATGTATCTCCTCCTACTACATCGCGTTCGCTTCTAATTATATTTTCCAGTACACCTATACCTTCAATTTCAACTTGAACTCGATCATTTTCTTCTACAAGTGGTGCGTTTTCAGGTACACCAACCAATAATGTATCCCCCGCATGAAGCGTCATAAATGCTGTAACATCCGCAATCAGATTTTCGACAGAACGAATCAGATTTTCGGTATTATTCTCTTGCTTTACTTCATCATTGATCTTCACACGGATTTGTAGTTTGTTTGGATTTTCTATCGCACTGCAATCCGTAATCCATGGTCCAATCGGACAAAATCCATCTCTTGCTTTTTGTTTTACTGCTGGACGGTGGACACTTTCATGTGGAATACTGACATCATTGACAATCGTATATCCTTTTACGTATTCAAGTGCTTCGGTTTCCTTTACTTGTGTAGCTGTTTTTCCAATCACTACACCTAGGGCTGCCCCTATTTCAAGTTCAGTGACATCAGTTGGTAATGGAATTGGCGAACCAAAACCTGCAAACGTGTTTTCGGGTTTAATATATAAGATAGGTGCATTTGGGGGTGCATTATAAGGTTCTTCTTGCATCGATGCCTCAAGCGCTTCATATGCGCCCTTGTAGTTTAGTAATGTGCCATAAATCGTTCTAGACACTGGAGAATCAAAAGAAAGTTCATCAAATCCGTAGCGTTTTTTATTTATTTCAACTGTTCTTTCCTGATGATCAATCGTTCCCTCATTCATTTGTTTAACACCACGAAACTTCATTGTTGCTTTGCTCATATAGCATCACTCCTTTTATTTCGTATTAATTTTTGTTGATTCAGCAAAAACAGACCAGTAGTTTACTGGTCTACCGTCACTAGACGATATATTGTTAATTTTTTTTTTTCAACTTCACGGTAGTTTCCATATTTCCCTTGATAAAAGGTTAACGGACTACCATCTCTTAAGTCGATCTCAAAAACTTTACCGATAAACAAAGTATGATCCCCTACACGGTATGAATCATGAATATCACAGACAATCGTAGCTAACGAATCCCTGACGATAGGCACATTATTAATATTCTCAAATTCCACTTCGCTATCTCTTTTCTTTTGTCCAGCAAAATGCATCGAAATATCTTGTTGTTCTGCCGCAAGAATATTGACTGCAAATTTACCAGATTCTTTTATTTTTTTCAGCATATTTGCTTGATTATCCACCGATATAGAAATCAGTTTCGGATCTAACGATACTGACATGAAAGCATTTGCTGTCATACCATGTACATCTTCTCCGACCTTTGTTGTGATAACCGTCACACCTGTTGAAAATTTCCCCATTGTGTTTCGAAAGATTCTATCATCCATGAAAGTTCTCCTCCCTTTTATTTGATTCAAATAGAAATGATATTATCTTCTAAGACCTTGTTTAAAAAAACAATGGTCAGTTCTTGATGCAGACTCTGCAATTCCGACATAATGATTTCATTATCTAGCTCAGCATTAGCACACCTAACAAATTCACCATAAGTCGTTTTATCTCCGTCAACTATTTTTACGTGGTATCTACCTGGTTTTGGCAAGATATAATCGCTCATTGCCTGTACCGTCATTCTTTTTCCAGCTTTTATATAACGCGTTTTCACCTTAACTTGATGATTTTCCCCTAAATAATATGGAACCATCCCAACTTCACCATCTCCGATTAACTTTCTTAGTAGCGTTGAACTAATTTTCTCATCCATATACATTTTCTTCGGAATGATGGATAATCCATATTTTCCATTGTTTGAGTGCTCCTGAAGTAACTTTGTATCTCCTTGTGCTTTATAACCAAACGTAAAGTCAAATCCAACAACCACATGCTTGATATTTTTTCCCACGATATATTCTTTTATAAAGTCAATTGGGGCCAACGAAGCAAAACTTTTATCAAAGGTCATAACAAACAATTTTTCTACCCCTAGAGAAGCCATTTTTTCTATTTTTTGCGGTAACGGAGTTAAATATTCCCGATCTATTTCTCCTTTTATAACTTCATCCGGGTGTGGACTAAACGTTAACGCTGTAAATAGAACCTTATTTTCAAAGGCAAGCGATCTTGCATGGTTTAACAGTTCTTGATGACCTAAATGAACGCCATCAAAAAAACCTATAGCCATGACATGTGGGTCTTTATTCATTTGTTTACTAGCATGATTGAGATAAATTACTTCCATTTCGCTCATCCTCCCACCACTCTTTTCCTATTTATTGGAAGTGGCTAAAAATAGCCACTTCCTCTTTTCGTCTTACATCACGAAATTTGGTTTTCTTTTCTCCAGTTTGGCTACCTTAGTAGGTACTTCTTCTCCTGAAGTCATATCAACGAATTCCATTGCTTCATCAAACCAGCTATCCGGTGCTTCGTGACCCCAGAATGTTGCACGTTTCGGGTCATCTAAATCCCAACGTATCGGTTCAAAATCGGGGTCACCTGTGAAATAATCACCTGTATATAACTCAATACGATTACCGTCTGGATCGCGTAAATAGAGGAAAAAAGCATTTGACAACCCATGACGTCCCGGCCCTCTTTCAATATTTTTTGCATACCCCATTGATGCAAGCACATCACAGGTATTGATCACACTCATTGGATCGCTTAACCAAAATCCTGTGTGATGCAGGCGTGGTCCTTCCCCGTTCATATATGCTACATCATGAACTGTTGGTTTGCGGTGTAACCATGCGGCCCAAATATTGTCACCTGCTGTTGTATATTCCGAACACTTATAATCTAGCTCATTAATATAGAAATCGTACGCCTTCTGAACATCGGGCACCATGCAATTAAAGTGGTCTATCCGCTGCATGCGTGCTCCTTTATATAGATCATAGCGCTGCAAGGCACGTTGCACTGTATCCATTTTACAGAAAAATTCGATCGGTATTCCGGATATGTCTGTTACACGAAGCGCACGACCAATTGCACGTTGACTTCCTTCCTCCATCCATTTTGTCGGAAGATCTTTCCCTGCGAAAAAAGTTTCCAGTTCATCCAGATCCTGTTCTTGTGATACTTTATAGCTAATTACCTCGACACCTGGTGTTACTGATTTTTTCAGTACATAGCTATGATGCCCTTGTTCTTCTAAGCCTCTTAAATAAACATGCTCATCATCTGCTTCTGTTTCAATAAACCCTAAAGCGCTTACATAAAAATCCTTTGAAGCTTCCAAATCAGTTACGCGGACGATCGCTCTTGCTGTACGAATGATATTAAAATTATGTGACATTTGTTTTCCTCCTATGCCTTTATAAGTCCTGGTTTAGCTACATCTTGTCGGTCAAGAAAATTTCGGACCATTTCTTTGTATGGTTCTTTGTCGTACTTATCAAAATAAGCCATTCCCATTTTAATTGGATCTCCGAAGAAGTAATATTCATAATGTGTTTGACGGTTACCAAATGAACTCATTGTTAAATCCCAAGCAAGACGGAATATTTGTACGCGCTCATAGCCTTCCACATTCTTACCTTGCATTGCTCTGTTTAGAATTGGTCCAATTTCTTCACTATTAAAGTCAGCATATGTTGGAATACCCATCATCCCAGATGCACCGAGAATACGTACAATCTCAGCTAATCTTGGATACGTTCGTGGATACCAGTTTCTTGCTGCATCTAGAGCATCAAAATCTGGTGTCATCATGCCCCATTTATCAAGTTTTGCATTATGTTCTGCTTTGTAAAGATGTGATTTCATTGTCTCAAGTGCTAACATAATTTCTGTACCCTTGTCTTTCACATGCTGGAAGCCATCGATACCGATTGAATCCATCAATGTAAGTACAACACCGAGTACAAATTCTGTTTTTGCAATATTTTTTGCAATTACTTGGTGTGACATATGTGCAACTGCATTTGTTTCACCAAACGCACGGTTACAAATAGAAGAGTTGCCACAGACGAATACGCGGTCCCAAGGGACAAGTACATTGTCAAAGGAAACAATCGTATCTCCTTCTTCAAAGTTAGAGCTTAATGGATGATCAAACTTGTTTCCACCGTAATCAAATGACTCACGCGACAAGTATTTCAAACCCGGGGTGTTGTTTGGAAGTGCAAATGCGAGTGAATATGGATCGTCTAGCTCACCAGATTTCATAACAGTAGACGGGAAAACAAGTATTTCATCGGTAATTCCACCTTGTGTTGCGAGTAGACGAATGCCATCAACGATAATACCTTCATCGGTTTTTTCAACAAGATGAAGCGCCATGTTTGCATCCTTTTGCTCCGCCTGAATCTTCGCGCGATTTACTTGTGGATGTATCAATGTATGCGTTAAGCTCAAATCGTTTTCACGTGCATATTCATAATATTTTTGGGCATTATCAGCAAACATTGGATCCCCTTCTGCGAAAAAATCGTTTGCAACACCCATCGCCATTACATCAGCGTTGAGATAGTCAGGAGAACGCCCCATCAATCCGCCCGTAAAATGCTGCCATTCCATTGTTGCTTCGCGGCGTTCAATTAGATCTTCTACTGTCTTGGGTACCATAAATGTTTTACCAACTTTATTTCCTGTTGTTGGAGAAGTATAAAGCATTTTTTCAGGTTTTTCATGTTGCATATCATATAACTTTGCCATCGATTGGATAGCACCCTTAAATGCTGGATGTTCTGTTACATCATCAACACGTTCCCCGTGAATATAAACATTATTATTTGCCTTTTTTAATCGTTCTATATATTGTTGGCCTGTTTTTGCACCCATTATTCTTCCTCCTTGTTTAACTGTAATTAGTCTTTCTTTTTTCCAAATTGCGGAATGTGATTATCTTTTAATGCCACATGCACCACTTGGCTTTCTGTGTAAAAATCAAAGGCGTAATGTCCACCTTCTCGACCGATTCCACTTGATTTAGATCCACCAAATGGAGTACGCAGATCACGAACGTTTTGAGAGTTTATCCACATCATACCAGCATCCACTGCATGTGCAACGCGGTGAGCACGCTGTATATCTTTTGTCCATACATACCCCGCAAGACCATATTTAACATCATTTGCAAGCTCAATGGCTTCCGCTTCATCTTTAAAAGTCATGACCGTTAGCACGGGGCCAAAAATTTCCTCCTGTGCAACCGTTTGATCGTTTGTTACATTCAGAAGCAATGTTGGCGCTACAAAGTTTCCATGCTTATACTCCTCCGAAACTGTGCCACTTATAACCTCAGCGCCTTCTTCTCTCGCAATATCCAGGTAACGCTTTACATTATTGAGATGGATCGTATGAATTAGTGGCCCTACTTGCGTTGCTTCATCCATCGGATCACCGACAACAATATTGTTGACCCGTTCTTTGAGTGCTGCGATAAATTTGTCATAAATCTTTTCATGTAAAAACAACCGCGAGTTAGCTGTACAACGCTCCCCGTTAAATGAAAAGATTCCCCATGTACAGGCATCCAGCGCACGGTCAAAATCAGCATCATCAAAAACGATAATAGGTGATTTTCCACCAAGTTCCATAGATACACGCTTTAATGAATCTGCACCATTTTTTGTGATTTCTGAACCAGTGGTTGTTTCCCCCGTAAACGATATCAATTTAACATCTGGATGTGCGACAAGGGAAGCCCCAGCTGTTTCCCCAAAGCCATGTACTACATTAAACACACCCTCAGGAAGTCCTGCCTCATCTATGATTTCAGCCAACTTATTTGCTGTAATCGGAGACCATTCTGCAGGTTTTAATACAACTGTGTTACCTGTTGCAAGTGCCGGGGCAATTTTCCAAGTTTCCAGCATAAATGGTGCGTTCCACGGTGTAATCAGTCCTGCGACACCTATCGGTTTATTAATTGTATAATTAATAAACTCATCATCAACTTGATATGCTTCACCGACAAGCCGGCTAGAAACCATATCTGCATAGAAACGAAAGTTGTTCGCAGCACGTTTCACCATGTTTTTCGTCTGACTAATCGGCAAACCAGTATCATATGATTCAAGTGGTGCAATTTCATCAATATGAGCATCAATGACATCAGCAATTTTCTTGATATATATCAAGCGTTCAGATACCTTCATTTTCCCCCAAGGTCCTTTGAATGCTGATTTAGCAGCAAAAGTCGCCTTTTCGATATCCGCCAAATCCCCTTCTGCTACTTGATTAATCACTTCGTTTGTAAGCGGATTCAAATTATTGAATGTTTTATTAGATGCTGCATTAACAAATTCCCCGTTAATATATAGTTGAATATCTTTTATTTCCTGCTTGATCCCTTCTAGTTGTTTCTTTTGGACTTTCTGACTCATAAGCCATCACTCCTTTTATGTTTGTTTCGACAACTTCCATCTTACTAATTTTAGTTTTGAACCGTTTCTTCCAGCTCATCAATTGCATAGTAATCTTTTAATACTTCCTTAATTTCTGCTTGAAGTTCTTTTGTTGGGACATCCATCGGCATACGGAGTGTCGGATTAATTTTTCCAAGAATACCTAACGCAGCTTTAGCTGCTGCTGGGTTTGTATCTTTAAATAGCACATCGTTTAACGGCATTAATTCAAAATGTAAATCTTGCGCGCGTTTGTAATCGCCCTCATTCCATGCGTTATGCATTTCAGCTACTTTAGCTGGTGCTACGTTTGCAGTTGCACTAATTGATCCTGAACCGCCAATTGTAAGCATTGGATAACATAATAACTCAATTCCAGAAAATAGCATGAAATCTCTACCACATTCTAATAAGACGCGATTCACATGTTCGAAATCTTTATTGGATTCTTTTACACCGACAATATTAGGACAATCCTGACTTAGTTTTGCAAGCGTTTCCACTTCAAGGTTTACAGCGGTTCTTCCAGGAATATTATACACAATAACCGGGATATCGTTCGCGTCTGCAACTGTTTTAAAGTGTTTATATAATGCTAACTGGTTCGGTTTATTGTAGTAAGGTACAATGACAAGTACTGCGTCAGCACCTATTTCTATTGCCTTTTTCGTTAAGTAAATGGTTTCTTGATGGTTTGTAGAACCAGTTCCTGGAACAAATGGAACCCTTCCATTAATTGCCTTATAAGCCCTCTCCATTACCTTCACTCGTTCTTCTGTTGTTAATGAACTTGGCTCTCCACTTGTACCTGTAACAGAAATGGCATGACTCCCACTCTTTATTTGCCAATCGATTAATTCCTCAAACTTTTTATAATCAATCGATTCATCTTCTTTAAATGGTGTAATAACGGGTGCGATTGATGCACCTTGTAACATTTGCTTAATGTCTGCAATCTTTGACATGTAATTTCCACTCCTCTTTTAAAATTGTTTGCATTACTACTATGACTAAACAGTAGCATTATTCTAACTATATTAAAAATACTTAAAATGTTCTACATGTATATAAAAAAAGTATACATTTAAATGAATCACTATTATTTAGATAGTATTCTTTTATCCACTTCTTCTTTGTTTTCACCAATATGTTCCGTCTACTCCTTATAGGTAAATAAACTGACTCTGATAAATACAATGGTTAGAAATGGTAAGTCTATAACGTCTGGTCAACATGTGTAAATCGAAAACCAGGAAATGGATTTTCTCCAAATAGATCTTGCGATACCCCAAATGCTGCGGATTCCTTTTCATGAAAAAAAATAATCCAATAATACCTGCTGAAAATCCGACAACCACACCGACATTAGCACCTATTTTAGATCCCTCTACTCCAAAATAATACGCCAGTTAATATGGGTAAAAACTCAGCTGCGTAAATTCCGAACCTAAATGATGTTACATGGGTGATCACGACCGCAATAACGTCTATAATCAGACCTAAACACGCCAAACTAATTTCACCTCTAAATACAGAAGTAATACCTAGTTTTAAAATACATTTTCACTAAAGGATGATGCTTGCACCTAGATTAATAAACTAATGATAGAAATAACAGTCGATAAGGCCGTTAAGGTGAATAAACCAATCAGGCATTACACGATTAATGAGTATAGGTATGACAAGATCGACATTTCGATCGGTTACACTCATCGGTAATTCACCGTCAAGTCTCTCAAAAACAACGTTACTAGGCAGACCAATTGTATAAATCGCACCCGCCATAAAGAATATAAAAGTATCACTAATTAATACGGATCAATATAATCCGCGGTTATTTTAACAGTCATCCTGCGCATTGCTAATTGTGGATAAGCCAACACACCGGTTCTTCTCCCCCATAAACATAGTACATACAAGTATCCAATAAATAGGCGTTCCAGAAGCTGGAATCGATGTCCAAACCGGGTATCCTTGGTCCCGCAATAATCTCTCCAACAGCTTGATAAGTAACGACTAAAAATAGGGCCATCATAATTAACATAACGACTGCAATAAAGTTATCGATATTCATCACCATTTTTAAACCGCCACCAAAGAGCACAATATTCGTGTAGGCTGGCATGAGCACAAAGATCACGATTCCTAAAAACACTGTAAAAGCAACAAATATCCCGAAAGAATTTTTTAGAAAATCTAACCATAACAGACCAAATCCATTTACGGCTGAAATGTCATCAAGGCCCATAAGAGATGATGACTAATAAGCGTCGCATAATAAAGGTCCAGGATTACTGGATTGATATCCCCTTCTCAATAAGGTAATCTGACTCCCTGCTTTTTGTAGCCATATTAAGCAAGTCCAGACATGATAATAAAATAGCCTATCAAGACCGGTAGTAATACTGCTAAATTCATTCGGAATCAAACCCCTTTATTCTACATTATCGCACCAAAATGAAGCACAAGGGGGAACTGAATTTTCGGAATTTTAACTATTGTAAATCTCATCATTTTGTTATACAATTTATAAAACACTAATTATATTGCTTATGTATATAAAAAAAGTATACATTGAGGGAGAATAATGATGGATATGAGACAGTTACGCTATTTTTATACAATAGCACAAGAAGGACAAATAACTAGAGCTGCGAAAAAACTACACATGGCCCAACCTCCATTAAGTCAATCTTTGAAAGCGCTCGAAACTGAATTAGAAGTAAAATTACTGGAGCGCAATGGAAGAAAAATGGAGTTAACGAAAGCAGGAATGGTGTTATATAAAAAGGCGAAAAACATTTTCCAGTATATGGATGATACTGTGACTGAAGTTAAAGAAACAGGAAAGGGACTCAAAGGTAAACTAGCCATCGGATGTGTTAAGTCATGTTTTTCTTATATACCAGAGCAAATGCGGATATTTCGAGAGCAATATCCGCATATTACTTTTCAATTAAGAGAAGGTGACACCTATCGTCTAGCAGAATTATTGAATAATCGGACTATTGATCTCGCTGTTGTTCGCTTACCCCTAGAAATGAAAGCGCTATCTTTCCATCCTCTACCTAACGAAAAATTTGTTGCAGTACTTCCAAAGCAATGGGCACAAAATAATTTAGACATCTCTATTAAGGAGTTAGCAAAATTGCCTTTACTACTATTGCACCGAATCAGTGGAGTCGGACAATATGAACTAATCATGGATCATTTTGAGGTTGTCGGGCTACATCCGAATGTTGTTTGCGAGTGTCCAAATGTAGACATGTTACTTGAACTGGTAAATGAAGGAATAGGCGCCACAATCATTCCAGAATCCGCCCTTTCCAAACTACATCTTTATGGTGTGAAGAAAATGAAGATTAAAGATGCCGATATTATATCCAAGTCAGCTGTTATTTGGCTAAAGGATAGGTATCTATCGAAAAGCGCTAGTCGGTTTATCGAATTGTTCCAGGAAGAAGGACAGTATTTGCATAGTTAACCACTTAAATAAAACTCAATGTATTTATTTAAGTTTATGTTTTTCATTCATATCAGAAGATGGATTTTGATCTTGTTTTTATTTTTATGACGTTAGACATATAGCTAATTTTCGTTCAAAAACAACCGCTGGTTGTTAAGTGTCTGATAAATATGTTTTATTGCTTTCCTGCGATAATCTAAAATTGCTTTTACTTTAGGGATATAGCGCCTTAAAATCCCGTTTTGTCGCTCGTTAGACCATCTTTTATAAGACGCATATGGTCTAGCGAAATAGACCTCTGTAACACTTTCTAAACATGATGCTAAATTGGAAAATTATATCAATAGGTAAGGTTTTGTAATTATCTCCACCTTTCCCCTGCTCGACACCGTGCATTCGACTTTCAGTGCACACAGCGGTCCATCTTTCAATAGCATTTTAACTGATAGATTCTAAGTTACACTTTTTACGATAGTCATTAATTTTCCCAATTGCCGTGGGGTTCAGTTGAAGCATACCAAGATATTTATCAATCTTTGATTTTTAGTCACATGAATTAGAATGTGAACGAATTTGGCAGGTAGAAATTCGCCTGTGATTTCACATTTACCATTTTTCATACTGTATCTGCTTATTCGATTATCAAAGTATTCCACGCTTCTATTTGGAATGTTAGATTTCATAAGTGTCCCAATTTCAATTGCTACATCACCTTTTAACTTCCTATAAATATGTTTTCTACCTTCTTGCGTATACGGTGTTTGCCATTGTGAATAATTCATAATGCTTTTATGCCTTATATCTGCAAGAGGGTGTAAATATATTCCATAATTTTTGAATGTTCTATAAGAAATCTTATAGAATTTGGTGTAAGACGGAGGTGATTTATTAGGTTTTTTATATTTACTAACACTTTTCAAACGGTTGTAAAGGGCTCTACTTAGCTGGTATGCAATTTTTCCAATTTCAATATTTACGTTGCTCCACGGCTGTAGTTGTGAATGCCGAGAACCCAACTATTATATAGAAGTGCATTTTTGGCTGTTGGACTTTTTTGTAGCTGTTTGCTTATTTTCCGTCCCTCTTCCTTATATTGCTTCTTCTTTTTGTCGTTAAGTCGAGTATATGCTACACGCTTTTCACCTTTTTTTCAGCCTTTAATGTGAATCCTAGGAATTCTGATTCATTTCTTCGCAAGTTAATCACTTTTGACTTTTCTGGTGATATGTCGAGTTAAAGTCTATCTTTCAGATAGATTTTAACGGCATAATACCACTTTTGGGCAATATCCCAATCTTTGCAAAGGATTTTAAGGCAAGTAGACCACTGGAACCTCCCCAGTAGTCCCTCTCAGAACCGGACGTGAACCTCTCAGCTCATCCGGCTCCCATTATTCAGCCGATGGCATGATACCTATACCCCAATGTTTGAAGAGGTTGGGATTCTGTTTCGCAATTCTACTCATAACATGCTCTGCTTTTCTTTTGTGCTTTGAGAGCCTTTTATACTTTCTTCTTGCCCACATT
>Ga0079225_10000801_pt1 | contig 17199 bp, 17 predicted proteins | sample Poulit2012_FD_76344 | JGI IMG/M metagenome (GOLD analysis project Ga0079225, IMG submission 76344) | Agricultural soil microbial communities from Georgia to study Nitrogen management - Poultry litter 2012 | ecosystem: Environmental > Terrestrial > Soil > Agricultural land | place: USA: Georgia... | reverse complement strand
TCACCACAGGCAACAAATACGGCATCTCACCAAAGACATTGATCAAACTGCTGTTGGTCGTTTTCTTCAGTGTCTCCTATGCCGCGGGCTGTTGAAGTTTACGTATATTTCCGGAGCGAGCTTACAGGATAAACGGTTCATCTTTTCAATGTTTCTTCAAAATTATGACCCAGTCTCATCATAAGTTTTTATTTTTCTTCCTCTTCTTCATCTTCTGCACCAACAAGTTCAGGTTCTTGATTTTCATCCGGTGCTTCCTCTAAGTCATCCAAGGTGTCCGGTGCTAAAATAGTAGCAATCGTTGTATCAGGTTCATCGAGAACTTCATAATTATCTGCTGTTGTTAAGTCAGCCACTGTAATACTGTCTCCAACTGTTAACTCTGAGATATTAACAGAAATCTGCTCTGGGATTTCACGCGGTTTTGCCCGTACCTGCAATACATATAACGGCTGCTGCAGGACACCGCCATCACGCACGCCTTCAGGTTCTCCTTCAAGATTCAAGGAAACCTCGACATCCATTTCTTCAGACATATCGACAATATAAAAGTCTGCATGGATCAATTCGTCTTTGATCGGATCCATTTGGTACTCATGCAGCATTACATCCACTGGGGTGTCTCCCTCAATATCAAGGGAAATAATGGCGTTTCTTCCTTCATCACGAATTGTTTTTACCAGTTCAATGCTATCCAGGGAAATAGCTTTACTTTCCTTTTCTTTCCCGTATAGTACTGCAGGCAGACGCCCTTTATTTCTAGTTTCCTTTGTCGCTGATTTCTTTAAATCCACTCGTTTCTCGGCTCTTAACTTTACTGCCATTTTTATCATCCTCCAAAAGTTATCTTCATTTGTTTATATCTAAAGGGATATAAAATATCCTGAACTAATTTTGATTAAAATTCGCGAGACTCTCATGAACACCAGCGGGACCGTTAGTTATTTAGCAGGCTAAATCATAGCTCCTGCTGTAAAAACACAATTTTTTCGTTGATTCGCCACGCTGCCTGCTTAGCTTGTTTTTTTAACTTCGGTGAGTGCGGGGCAAAAAAACGGTGAGGATTTTACATTGCAAACGTTTTTCCTGCAACAACCTTATATCTTTTCTATAAGGATATGATACCATACCTTAACTGCACATGTCGGATAATTACGCGCCAAAAGACACGCTTTGCCGAAACCGGTTCATCTCACGATCGAAGTCACGAGTGTTCTCCGCTGAATCATAAAATATATACGTTCATATTACCCTTGTCAACTTGTTTCTAAACGCTCATTAATCAAACAGAATGCTGACAGATTGCAGTTCATGAACACGAATAATAGCTTCCCCGATTAATGGTGCTACAGATAAAGGGGTGATTTTTTCAACTAGTTTATCCTCCGATATAGGAATAGAGTTTGTAATCACCAGTTCTTTTATTTTTGATTCATTGATACGATCAATTGCAGGGCCGGAAAGTACAGGATGCGTACAGCAAGCATACACTTCTTTTGCGCCATTTTCCACTAATGCATTTGCAGCAAGGGAGATAGTGCCTGCTGTATCAATGATATCATCAATGAGAATCGCTGTTTTTCCTTCTATGTTCCCTACAATGTTCATTACTTCTGCAACATTTGGTTTTGGACGCCGCTTATCAATGATGCCAATCGGTGCTTTCAGGCGATCCGCCATTTTTCTTTCTCTGGTAACTCCACCATGGTCCGGGGAAACAACAATAATATCATCCAGCTTTTTTGCTTCAAAATAATCGGACAGGATTGGTACACCTTGAAGATGGTCAATGGGAACTGTAAAGAAACCCTGAATTTGCGGGGCATGCAGATCAAGTGTAATTACTCTGTTTGCACCCGCAGTCTCAAGCAGGTCTGCAACCAGTTTTGCTGTAATCGGCTCACGGGAGCGCGCCTTTCTATCTTGTCTGGCATAACCATAATATGGCATAACGATATTGATGGATCTGGCAGATGCCCGTTTCAGAGCATCAATCATAATAAGCAGCTCCATAATATGCTCATTAACCGGTGAACAAGTTGACTGTACCACATATACATCACAGCCTCGAACACTTTCTTCGATGTTGATTTGAATTTCCCCATCACTAAACCGGTTCACGGTACATTCCCCAAGGTTAGTCCCTATATGCGCTGCAATATCTTCTGCCAATTCTCTGTTTGAATTTAATGTGAATACCTTTAATGATAAATCTTTATACGTGGATGCCATGAAAAGAACCCTCCGTTAGTCTTTTTGTCTGTTTTTAAGTCTTGCTGCATATCCATCTTTGTTTGACTGTCTTGCTCTTGCTATTGCCAGGGCATCCCCCGGTACATTTTTAGTGATGGTTGAACCTGCTGCAACATAGGATCCCTGTCCCACGGTTACAGGAGCAATCAGATTGGAGTTGCAGCCGATAAATGCATCATCTTCAATGGTTGTTAAGTATTTATTTTTTCCATCATAATTTACTGTAATTGTACCACAGCCGACATTTACATTGCTTCCCACATCCGCATCACCGATGTAACTTAAGTGGGAGATCTTGCTTCCTTCGCCAAGCTTCGTTTTCTTTACCTCAACAAAATTGCCGATTTTTGCTTTGTTGCTGATCACAGACTCCGGGCGGATATGTGCATATGGACCGATGTTTACCCTGTTTCCAATTTTACTGTCGCTGGCAACACTTTGCTTTATGGCTGTTTCTTCTCCAACATAGCAATTGGTAATCTCACTATGAGGACCAATCTCGGCAGCAGCCTCAATCACCGAGTCACCTTTAATTATACTGCCAGGGTGGATCACAGCATCCTGTTCTATTTTAACCTCCGGATGGATATATGTATGATCCGGATCGATTATACTTACACCATTTCTCATATGACTTTCATTTATTCGCCGTTTCAAAATCCTTTCAGCGTCGGCTAATGCTGCACGGTCGTTGATTCCAATCGTTTCATTAAAGTCCTCTGTTAAAAAAGCACTTACCTTTTCTGATTGCTCGCGTAAAATCCCGATAACATCAGGCAAATAATATTCACCTTGTTTGTTGTCATTGGAAACATGCTGAAGCGCCCGAAAAAGTGCTTGATTATCAAAACAATATGTACCTGTATTTATTTCATTAATGGAGCGTTCCCGGGCACTGGCATCTTTATGTTCTACGATTTTTTCCACTTCATTCTGCTCATTGCGGATAACCCTGCCATACCCTCCTGGGTCAGGCGCTTTCGCAGTTAATACCGTTGCTTTTGCCTTTGTCTTTTCATGTTCATCAAAAAGTGCCTGATAAGTGTCTCCTGTGATTAATGGTGTATCACCACACACAATGATCGTTGTTCCTTCCTTACCTGTCAGCAGTTCTTCCGCCTGAAGTACAGCATGGCCGGTTCCCAGTTGTTTCTTCTGCACTACGAACTCACTGCCACTTCCAATATGTTCCTCCACTTGATCGGCACCAAAACCAACGATAGTTACCAATTTATCTAAATGAACCGTTTTCACTTGGTCAATAACGTGCTGGACCATCGGCCGATCCATGACTGGATGAAGTACTTTATAAAGCTTCGACTTCATTCTGGTCCCTTTCCCTGCTGCTAAAATAACAGCATATCGTTTTGCCATATGGAAACCCCCAAAATTTCTTTTTACCCATTATGAATATATCTCAAAAAGCCGCCAATTTCAAGCAATGAAACGGGGGATAATATTTTTTACCGTCTGATTTTTTCATTCAGATTTTGCAGCTGCAGTGATTAGAAAGCTATTGGTGTGTTCTCTGTACTTCGTAAACTTATGTAATGCTTTTTTGTTCAGGAAGTCTATACCAGGTAATACCTGCCAACGCATAATATTTTTTACAGCAAAAAAAGAAGGCTAACCTTTTGCAGATTAGACCTCTAGTTGTTTGCATTAAATTATGAAGCACCTGCTTCTTCATACTCTACTTCTTCCCCAATACGACGAAACTCTCCCAGCACGGCATCCTGTATTTTTGCTCGTGTGCCGGAATTAATCGGATGTGCGATATCCCGGAACTCTCCATCTGGAGTCCTCTTAGATGGCATTGCAACAAAAAGTCCGTTATTTCCATCAATCACACGGATATCATGGACAACAAATTCTTCATCTAACGTGATTGATGCTATAGCACGCATTCTCCCATCTGTATTTACGCGGCGTAATCGAACGTCAGTTACTTCCATGATGTTTCACCACCTTTTCCCTTTTGCTTACTTAAACTAGTTCAACAAAAGTTCATAAAGTCCTGCTAAAAAGTGAAAAAAAATAAAATATTTACTGATATTTGCAAAACATAAGACCAGTCTCTTTATTTTGATAAATAAGCATCATGCATTCACTACTCGTAATCCAGCATATTTCCGGGCTGTACATAAATGCTTCTTCCTTTGCTGTCCACGTTAGTGATCTTTACAAGAGATGTATAATGATCGACTACCCGCTCTTCTTCTTCATCATCCGCCTCTGCAAGGACACCGATTCTTTTTACATTTGCATCAAACTCATCCAGGAGATTAATCATTCCGGTGATAGTACCGCCTGCTTTCATGAAGTCATCTATAATACAGACGTTAGCACCAACTTGCAAACTTCTTTTCGGCAAAACCATCGTCTGGATTTTACGAGATGAGCCTGATACATAATTAATACTGACTGAGGACCCTTCTGTTACTTTTGGATCCCTTCTGACAATAACGACGGGAACATCCAAAAATGAGGCCGTTGCATAGGCAAGCGGAATTCCCTTAGTCGCTACTGTTACGACCACATCAATCTCCTCATCGGAAAAACGAGAGGCAAAGACACGTCCTATCTCCCTTACCGTTTGCGGATTTCCGAGCAAGTCACTCATATAAAGGTACCCCCCGGGAAGAATTCTCTCGGGATCCTCCAGTTTACTGCAAAGGCTCTCAATAAAGCCTGCACTAATTTCTTTCGTGTTTTCTGGAATATACTTTACACCGCCGGCAGCTCCTGTTGTTCTTTTCAAGTAACCCAGACCTTCATTTTGAAAAACATTATGTATTATATCCAAATCCTCACTTATCGAAGCTTTTGTTGTACTTAACCGGTCCACAAAATAAGGCAGTTGGGTATGCTTTCTTGGGTTTTCAAGAAAATAATTTGTAAGTACGACCAATCGATTACTTCTTTTCATTTTTACACCTCAAAGCCGAATATTTATATATAAATATACCATTAATATATGTTTTCAGGCAATTATTATCCGATTAATCTTACATAATATACTTCTTTGCAAAACCCCTTCATGCTGTTATAAATCCGCTGCGCTTTACTTTCATGTTTTACCAGGCCATATACCGTTGGACCGCTGCCGCTCATTAAAACACCTTCCGCTCCGGCTTGTACCATTTTATTTTTTATCCGCTTTACTTCAGGATATACGCTGCAAGTAACCTCCTCAAGGGCATTGCCAATATAATGACAAAGTTTAGGATAATCGTTTTCATAAAGCGCTTCGATCACTTTAGCTGTTTCCGGATGAATAAGTTCTTTTAAATTGATTTGTTCAAATATCGTTCCGGAAGATACACCAATATCAGGTTTTGCCAATACAACCCAGCATGACGGGGGAGCAGGCAGCCTGTTAACCATTTCCCCGCGTCCCCTCGCCGCACCCGTATGGCCAAAAACACAAAAAGGAACATCAGAGCCAATACGAGCACCAAGCTCCGCCAGTTCCTGAACAGGGATATGTAATGACCATAATTTATTTAAACCACGCAAAACAGCGGCAGCATCCGCACTTCCACCGCCAAGGCCTGCCGAAACGGGAATGGTTTTTTCAATATCAATATGAATTCCTTTTGCTATATTATATGTATCCTTAAAAAGCCTTGCCGCTTTATATGCTAAATTCCGTTCATCACTTGGCACATACCTGCTTTCCAAGGAGAGTTCTATCTTGTTCTCCTCCAGTTCATGGATCGCAACCCGGTCTGATAGGTCAATCGTAGTCATAACCATTTCTACATTATGATACCCATCGTTCCGTTTACTGATGACATCAAGCGATAAATTTAATTTTGCAGGTGCTTTTTCAAATACAATCATCTGCTTCACCTTCTTTTATCAACAATGAACTTCTATGAATAGAAATCCGTAAGATGTGAGAGCTTCCTGTGAAAAGATAAACAAATTGTAACATAAATTAAAGTAAGTGGCGACTGGTTCTGCAGTGATAGATCATGCCAAAAAGGCAAATCCATTAGGATTTGCCTTTTTGCCCGGCATTTTCTTCAGCCATTTCAATGGCACGCTTGACCGTGTTTCCGGCATCCCGTGATTTAATGCCGCCCCAGCCTTCCTGCTGCACCGTGTCGTAAAATCCTAACTCTTTGGCAATTTCCTCTTTCAAATGGTCTGACATGATTCCTTTCTGTCGCCCCATGAAAGAACTACCCCTTTCTGTATGGAATTGTTACGACATCTATAGGTTATGCAGCTGCAATTATTTCACCCGAGTAATATGTATACAAAAAAGGGTTATTTTGCAAAATCGTATTGCTTCAGCATATTTTCAAGTTTTAATGCCAAGCCGATATTGCCCTCAACCTTTAATTTGCCAGTCATAAAGGCTGTGGTGCTGTTTAAATCACCCGCTAAAAATCTCCTGAAGTATTTCTCCTTCATTTTTAAGATGCAGTCCGCTTTGACGTCTGCATTTTTTTGTACGGCCGCTGAACCTTCTGCCAATTTCAACTGATAAATGCCGTCCTCCACATCCGTTAACTCAAATCGGTATACAGCATCTACATCTTTATAAACTGTATTATTTTCCTTTAGCTTCACATCTATTACTTCCCAGATTTCTTCCACATTTTTATTCTCCATCATAACTCCCCTGGCATCCCAATATTCTGTTATTTCTCTGCAAAATAGAAAACAGTAAACAAAGGGATGTTTACTGTTCAAGGATGGTTGCTATCGTTCTTTCATCCGCAAAGCTTAATTCAACCGTTTCTGTCAGTATGTCTGCATAGCTGTAAGATACTCGTTCGAAAGCATTTTCTTCCTGATCAAGTTCAACAATAAACACGGAAGGATATGTTTCTGCCAATACACCTGATCGTTCGATCGTTTTCCTTCTGCCACCGTTGGCTTTCAGCTTCAAACGCTGTCCAACATGGCCTTCCAGACCCTGCTTAATTTCGCTTAATGTCTTAGCCACTACACTCCACCTCACTTCCATTAATATACCATATGCTTGTATAAAAGTCAAATAAAATCTTATATTATAACAAGGGACCTTTTTACATGTCAACCATTTATTTTGTCTATTTATCGTATTATGTGTAAATGTTAACAATTTATGTACTAAATTTTTATAAAAAATGAAAAAACGGAAGAGATAAAGACAGAGGCTGGGACAGAACCATTTTAGCAAATAAAAATCCGGACTTATGTGCACACCACCCGCTCCAGGTGTGTTCTACGTCTTTTCAATGCTTACTCAGAGTTCTGTCCCAGCCTCCATCTAATCATCTTCGTTTGATTCACTTTCCAAGTATGGCATGCCGGTTCGAAGCAGTCCTCTTGTTTCTACACCGCCCATTCCTTTATCTCCTGTCAATGTGTTTCTTAGCGCGTCTCTCACACCTACTTTATCCATAAAAGAAGTATAAGCAATCTTTGCAGCTATATAAACGGGATCCAATGCATGTATATTAATTCTCAAAGGGGAACTTGCAAAATTTGCCCCGGCACGAATAAGGGATTCAAAATGTGATTGACATGCTCCTGCAAAAATAATTAACTGATCCAGATTGGGATTGACTTTTCTCGCTTCCCTGACCGTTTCCGCAAAATAACGGGAATGCCTGTAGGCCCTTAGATCACTTTTTTGCCCTTTATTCCTGGAGAAAGCATCATGGCCTGTAATTACGATAATATCCGGTTGAAGTTTCCTGATTAATTCCCCGATTTTTACAGGCATTTCTTTTTCATTTACATGAACGCCATGTACCTGAAGCCCGACACGTTGATATAGTTCAATACATTTTTTTAAAAACATCTGATCTCCATCCAGATGCAGCACCTTTGCCGGCAGCTGAAAATATTGTGCCTCATAATGATAGCCTTCTGTTGACTGGTATTCACGCTTTTCCTTCATCAATTGGTAATCCTGGCGAAACAAGCGGTAGGAAAACTCTTCCTTTTCCTTCCTCTTTTTTCTCCTTCTTTCCAGATCCCTTGATTTTACCAGAATGATATCATCGATCGGGGCATCTGCTTCCAGCCTGATATCCTCACCGAATAATTGCACTGTTTTATCCTTGATGGAAGCAACCCGAAAAAGCAGATCATGCTCGTAAGAAATTCGTGTTACTAAATCACCTTTTGTAAATTGCATACATTCACCTCATCGCTTTCCACATAAAATGAAAGCTTCCTTGGCAGTTAAGTAAGTATAAAAACTTTCTTACTGCATAAGTGCAAGGGGCCTCATACTCATACCCATGCGGTACTAAAGGTGTCACCCATAAGCTTGGTAACTCCAGTTTTCTAATATAGACTATGAGGATGAATGCCTATCTGTGCGGGGGAATAAGCAACAAAGGCTGACTTATTTTACAAAAGTACATACTGTACATTGACACGGGGCTCTTCTCAAATGTTTACATTCACCATAATGAACTCACAAGCCTCAGGCATTAACCTGTGAGCACTGAGAACATGTCAAGACGTCATTACAAAAAACCGCAGCACAAGTACTGCAGTTTTTTCTGTGTTTTAATTTTTCAACCGGGCACCCTCCAGATTTCATTCATGAAATAAGTCAGTGTGTGTCCTGGGTGCGCAGGATTTTTGTTGTTATTTACCCCGATTACTTCAAATATGAATAAAATGCGTTTGCTAACCGGGCGAATTCCTCTATATTTAACGATTCTCCCCTTCTGATGCCATCTATCTCACTGGCATCAATCAACTTGGCGATCCTGGGCTTTTCATATCTGTCCTTAAAATGATTGGTTAAATTGTTTTTGAGTGTTTTGCGCCGCTGTGCAAAGCTTGCTTGAACTATTGAAAAAAAGAAATCCTCATCTTCAACATGGACTGGCGGTGTTTTTCGCTTTGTCAGTTTTAATACACTAGAATCCACATTAGGTTCAGGCATAAACACGCTTTTAGGTACATTCATTACAATTTCAGCTTCGGTATAATACTGAACTGCAATGGTTAATGATCCGTAGCTTTTGCTGTTTGGCTCGGCTGCCATCCGTTCTGCTACTTCTTTTTGAATCATAACGGTAAAGCTGTCAGCAGGAAGGTTTTCCCGCAGCAGTTTCATCAGAATGGGGGTGGTAATATAATAAGGCAAGTTGGCTACAACATGTACAGGCTGCCCATTTTGAAAGTAATCCTCTATAACTTTGCCTACATCCGCCTTTAAAATATCCTGATGGATAATAGATACATTGTCGTATTCATGAAGCGTGTTTTCTAATACAGGCAATAGCCGCTGGTCAATCTCAAAGGCAACAACCTTATCCGCATGAATTGCCAGCTGTTCTGTCAGTGCGCCAATACCGGGGCCAACCTCGATTGCTGCTGCGGACTCATTAATTCCGGCATGTTTTATTATATTTTCCAATATATTTGCATCAATAATGAAATTTTGTCCGAGACTTTTCTTAAAGGAAAACGCATATTTTTTTAAAATTTTCTTTGTGTAGCTTGGTGTTGCTATAAATTTACTAGCTGTCATTGTTTTCCTCCTGCATTACCTGTTTCATTGCTTTTTCAAACTGTTCTTTTGTAATTTGAAACATTGTTAATCGCTTTAAGAGTTGTTTACCATTTATGTGGCCAATTTGCAAGTATTCCCCAAGTTTTTCCCTGCGTTTTCCAGCTCCGGGTCCGCCAATTAATCCGAAATGAATAAGATCCTCTTTTTGAATCTCACTTTCCTCTTTATCCATTAATTCGTAAACAGCAGAAAGAGCATTTTTTATATCTTCAGCTGATGCATGTTCAATGCCCAGGCTTTTTGTTTCCGAATGTTTATCCTTTGCCTTTTCCCGCGGCAAAAATGCATGTTTACAGCCTGGTACAGCCTGATCAACAATATGCCGGATTCTTTCCCCCGGATAATCAGGATCGGTAAAAATAATAACGCCCCGCTTATCTTTTGCATGTTTAATCCGATTTAGTATTTCCTTATTTACAGCAGACCCTTTTGTTTCTATCGTATCAGCATCCAGAGCCTGATTGATTTTTGCCGTATCATCTTTTCCTTCGACGACGATAATTTCTTTGATTTTCAATCTGTTTCCTCTTTTCGCAAGTCATTCAATTGAAACAGGAGAACCGTCCCAATGCTTCATCTCATAAATAAATGCTCTTATCATTCTACCATGATAAGAGCATTTTCTTTAGTCAAGTACTTTTACTGTTACGTTTTTTCTTCCCCAGCTGCTTGCAGCGGCCTGGTTAGGTACATGCACATCAATTTTATTGCCAACAATGCTGCCGCCTGTATCTCCGGCGATTGCCTCGCCGTAGCCTTCCACCCACACACGTGAACCCAGTGGAATGACACTCGGGTCCACTGCTACTACTTTCTTATTTGGATTGGCATTTAAGTTAATGCCTGTAGCTGTGTAACCGGAACATCCACTACAATTTGCTGTATAAGCGGTAGAGCTCATCGTAAACTCCTTGCTGGAAGATGATGGTTTACTTGATGTTGTACTGTTAGACGGCCCCGAATTATTGGAAGATGACCCTGAACTGCCGGATTTTGGCTTCTCACTGGAAAGCGTCACCACATTCTGTTCCTGCTGCGGTTCTTTCGTACCTATGGCCACCACCCTGTTTGTGCTTTCTTTCTTCACTTGTTCGTCAACCAGTTGTTTATCAACTTGTTTTCCATTTTCCAGCGTAATTTCGTATACTTTCTTCAATTGGCCGTCTTCACCCTCTGAAACAACTTCTTCTTCTCCTTTTAAGAGAGAACTGTCATTTCTCTCTTCTGTGTCAAAGGCGACTGCTTCAGTAACTTCCTCTGTTTGTTTTTCTACTCTGACGATATCTATGTTCATGCCTTCTGCGAGTTTAGAGTCTGTGGTAAAATTAATTTTGTCATTACTGTCCGGGTCAAAATCAATATTTTCCTCAGCCAGCAGATCTTCAACTGAACCGCCTGTAGCCCAAACTTCTTTCTTGTCTCCGCCATTATTTACGGTAATCTTGAATGCCTGTGATATCTCAATATGTAGTCCGTCTTCAATTTCGTCGCTTGTTTTGTGCGAAATATCATCCCGATCTGCAAAACTGAAGTCATTTTCGCTAAAAAACTCTCCGATCGTAGCGGTTGTTGTATAATATTCATTTTCTTCGCCGTTCAGTGTAACGATTATCTCTTTTGCTGTTTGGTAGTCGATTTCCATGTTATTTTCTATGATGTCGTCAAGCTCATGTGACAATTCATCATACTGGCCAACAGTAATCCCGACTTCATCCAGTACTTCTTCCACTGTACTTTGATGTGTTTGTATTGTTTGTTTATTATCATTATCTATGATGACAACTTCTGTTTTTGTTGCTTCAAATAGTATGAAACCCGAAAATACGACAAGTGCCAGAATCCCCACACCTGACATTACCAGCTTCATTGTAGATGCCGGCATTAGCTTTGAAAAGGTTCTCATGCTACTGCCTCCCTTTGAATTGCACATTAGATTATATTAACAGGTATATGCAAAGTCAAAGGAATTCTGTTTACGGTTGGTTTACAATTCCATTACAGCATGGCCATCCTCTTCTATTTTTTCTATCAATAAATATCCAGGACCTTGGTATGTCTGGAATTCCTCATGTAACATGATTGAAAAATAATACAGACTTGCTTGAGAATAAGTCTGGAAATTAAAGTGATTTATTTACTATTATTTCATATTTTATCCATATTTTTTACAAATATATAAACTTGTATAGCCAGAAATAAAATCTATACACCAAAGAATTTACGAGCATTCTTTGTCGTAATTTCACTGATTTCTTCTATTGTCATCCCTCTTATTTCGGCAATTTTTTCTGCCACTAATGTTACATAAGCAGGTTCATTTCTTTTCCCGCGGTATGGATGAGGTGCAAGAAATGGAGCATCTGTTTCTACCAATAGTTTATCCAGTGGTACTTCTGCTGCAACTTCCTTTGGAAGTGTTGCATTTTTAAAAGTGACAGGCCCACCCAATGAAATATAGAAATTCATATCAAGGCAAGCCTGTACATAATCCACTCTGTCATTGTAACAGTGCATAATCCCGCCTATGGTTTGTGCATCTTCCTTCTGCAGAATTTCTATAATATCCGCTGTGGCGTTTCGGTTATGGATAATGATAGGCATATTCAACTTTTTGGCAAGCCTGATTTGCTTGCGGAAAACTTCTTTTTGTATATCCTTTGGTGATTTATCCCAATGATAGTCAAGACCCATCTCTCCAAGTGCCACTACTTTGGGGTGAGAGGATAATTCTTCAATCCAGTTAAGTTCTTTATCTGTCATGTCAATGGCATCAACAGGGTGCCAGCCTACTGCTGCATAAATGGTTTCGTATTGCTCGGCTATTTCGATCGCTAGTGGAATGGTTTCACTGTCGAAGCCGACAACAGTCATATATTTTACTCCCGCCTCAAATGCGCGCTGTACAGTTTCATCGCGGTCTTCAAAAAACTGTCTTGCGTTTAAGTGTACATGTGTGTCAAATAGCATGAGTTTGCTCCTTTTTTTAATAATAATAAGATTACTTTAAAGAAAAAGAAGCCGGGACAGAACAATTGCAGAAAACAAAAATCCGAACTCCACTAAACTTGCACTTAAAAAGCGCTCCGGAAATATACTACGCTTTCCACGGGCGCCTGGTGAGTCTCCTCGTGCTGTCGCACTCCGGGGTCTCACCGATGCCTTTTCTCCCGCAGGAGTCTACGTATATTTCCGGAGCTACATAGTAGATTGTTCGTCTTTTCAATGTTTCATCAGATTCTATTCCAGGCTCTTTTTGCAGAATTGCTCTATTTTACAACGGAACCATTCGGAAGATCTTCTGCCACTGATGCGAGAGCTAGGTTTCCGTTTTCATCCTCACCGGAGAGCACCATGCCTTCCGAAAGCTCTCCGCGTAATTTCACCGGCTTTAAGTTCGTTACACAGATCACTTTTTTGCCGATGAGATTCTCGGGCTTATAGTATTCGGCAATGCCGGAAATAACCTGGCGCTTGCCTGAACCAATATCAAGCTGGAGCCGCAGCAGCTTATCGGCATTTTTCATTTTTTCCGCATGTACTACTTCAGCCACCCGGAGATCAAGCTTCATAAAATCATCAAAAGCTATTTCTTCTTTATTTTCTTCATTTTTCTTTTTCTTTGATTCTGCTGGTGTCTTTTTCATCATGTTTTTAATTGCTTCTACCTCTTTTTCCACATCAAGCCGAGGGAACAATGTTTTTCCTTTTTGCACTTTGGTTCCCGCTTTAATTTGTCCATCAGTATAAACACTGTCCCATTCTTTTAACGCTTCATCTGTTATATTCAGCTGACGGAACATTTCCGCCGGGGACTCTGTTAAGAATGGCTGCAGCATAACTGCAGCTTTTCGCAGTGACTCTGCAAGATGCGCCATCACATTGCCGAGACGTTCTTTACTTGCTTCATCTTTTGCCAAAACCCATGGCTCTGTTTCATCAATATATTTGTTCGTCCTGCTGATCAGTTGCCACAGTGAGGACAAAGCAACAGAGAACTGCATATTTTCCATCGCTTCTTCCACTTTTTCTATGGTTGCTTTTCCGAATGCTTCCAGCGATTCATCGATTTCTGTTTCGGAAGCTTTATATGCGGGAATCTCCCCGTCAAAGTATTTGTTGATCATTGCAACGGTGCGATTAAGCAGATTTCCTAAATCATTCGCCAAGTCGTAATTTGTACGCTCCACAAATCCTTCCGGGGTAAATACCCCGTCCGAACCAAACGGTACTTCCCGTAATAGATAATAGCGAAGCGCATCAAGCCCGTAACGATCTGACAGACTGACCGGGTCAACGACATTGCCTTTTGATTTGGACATTTTGCCGTCTTTCATTAAAATCCACCCGTGGGCAAAGACCTTTTTCGGCAATGGCAAATCAAGTGCCATCAGCATAATCGGCCAGTAAATCGTATGGAAGCGGACAATTTCCTTACTCATTAAATGAACATCTGCAGGCCAAAACTTTTTGAATTTCGACATGTCATCTGAACCATAGCCGAGTGCTGTAATATAATTCGTTAATGCGTCTATCCAGACATAAATTACATGCTCCGGGTTCCCGGGCACCTTGATACCCCAGTCAAACGTCGTACGGGAAACAGCCAAATCCTCCAGCCCCGGTTTAATAAAGTTATTCAGCATTTCATTTTTTCTGCTTTCCGGCTGAATGAACTCCGGATTTTCATCATAATACTGAACGAGCCTGTCTACGTATTTACTCATTTTAAAGAAATACGATTCTTCTTTCACCTTTTCGACAGGACCGCCGCAATCCGGGCAGCGCCCATTGTCCAATTGCCGTTCAGTGAAAAAGGATTCACAGGATGTACAGTAGGAGCCTTCATACTCATCCAAATAAATATCTCCCTGTTCGACGAGCTGATCAAATATCTGTCCTACGACTTTCTTATGACGTTCTTCTGTCGTCCGGATAAAATCATCATTGGATATTTTTAATTTCTTCCATAGTTTTTGTATATCAGCAACAATATCATCCACATAGGCCTTAGGGGCCATCCCTGCTTCTTTTGCCTTCTTCTGGATCTTCTGGCCATGTTCATCCGTACCCGTCAAATACATGACCTCATACCCGCGCATCCGTTTATATCTTGCGATGGCATCACCTGCCACCGTCGAATAAGCATGTCCAATATGTAAATTACCACTAGGGTAATAAATTGGAGTTGTTAAATAAAATGTTTTTTTCTCTTCCGCCATGGATATTACCTCCCAGAATCCACTTCAAAAAAAATTAAACTATTTCTATTGTAGCTTTTCTTATGTCATTTGCCAAATCAGGTGTAATCTCCAATATTACCATATATTTCTTTCGACAAAACCCGCAAATGTTATGTCGAATTTTGTTGAATTTCATCTTGTTGTAACTCTGTTTTTTCGTTCCTCATTTTATATTATAAACCATTTTCCCGTTATATTTTAATAATTAAACTGCCTTTAACCTGCATGAGCGTAAGTTTAATTTATTTTTAATTTTTTCTAAAAATTTATTGACAATATAAGGAATGGTTGGTATTCTATCCATAGAAAGTTGTCGAAATATGACGATTATTATTATTAAACAAGTCTTTAAACAGTCCTTTATTTATACACAACCTGGTTTATCTTAATGGATTCTTGATAGCGTATTTGGCTCTTCTTAGGCAGATAAGGTTGTCGCCTGCAAGCTTGGTGGCAACCCATTTTTCTAAAAGCCGTTATGCTTCGGGGTACAAGCCTTTATGGCAAAGGCTTTAGTTGTCAAAGTAAAGATTGTTTAATAAAACCAATGAGGGGGAACCTAGATGAAATCTACAGGTATTGTAAGAAAGGTTGATGAGCTGGGAAGAGTGGTCATTCCAATTGAATTGCGCCGTACATTGGATGTCCATGAAAAAGATGCGATGGAAATATATGTGGATAACGATAAAATTATCCTAAAAAAGTACAAGCCAAACATGACTTGTCACCTTACAGGGGAAACTTCTGAAGAAAATCTATCTTTGGCAAATGGCAAAATTGTCCTTAGCCAGGAAGGTGCTAAAGCATTAGTGGAAGAAATCGAATCACGGTTTAATAAATAAAAAATAACTGGTTTTTAAAAAGCGAGTGTGTATCAAGTTTCCACATCAAAATGGAAATAATGATGGAATCTGAACATTTAAAATTACTATATAAATGACTGCTAAATATACGGTTTAGCAGTCATTTTTTTTGAATATAAAAATCAAGTTAGCCTCAAACTTTGCAAGTTGAAAGCTCAAAGCTAACACCACTTATTTCCCCAAATGATATGCCTGATAAACCTCCCGCTTCGGCACATTTCTGTCCAAGGCCGCCCACTTTATCGCATCTTTACTCGTATAATTCTCTTTCGTCATATAGGATTTTACATGCTCTTCAATAGATAGATTCTGCCACCAAGCAGGCTGCTGCTCTGCTTCATTTCCAGCACTTCCCTCCACAACGATACAAAACTCACCCCTAAGATCATGATTATCCGACCAAGCAATGACTTCATCCACTGGTCCGCGAACATACTCTTCAAATCGTTTCGTTAACTCTCTGGCAATGGCTGTATTCCGCGTTCCTAATGTCTCTTTCATTGCTTTTAAAGTATCCTTCAATCTGTAGGGCGATTCATAAAATAACAATGTTGCCTGAAGGTTTTTTAATCGAATCAGCTCTGCTTCTTTTTCTTTTTTCTTTCTTGGTAAAAATCCATAAAAATAAAACTCATTCGTAGGAAGTCCTGAGCCGATTAATGCACATAAAGCTGCATTTGCACCTGGCAAAACAACTATCTTAAAGTCTTTTTCCAAAGCTGCCTGGACTATTTCCTGTCCCGGATCAGAAATTGCAGGCATGCCAGCATCACTGACGATCGCAATAGATTCACCTTTCGCAAGTTTTTCTAGAAGCTGTTCTTCCCTGGCCATTTTATTATGTTCATGATAGCTGATTAAGGAAGTCGTAATATTAAAATGATTCAACAGCTTTTTCGTATTACGCGTATCTTCTGCCGCGATGAAATGAACGGATTCAAGCACTTTCAAAGCCCGATATGTAATATCCTCCAGATTTCCAATCGGGGTGGGCACTGCATAAAGCACCCCTTTTTCCGTTTCTTCAAAGCTCTTTTGAATGTTCATTTAAACACACTTCTTCTCGATTCATATTAATTAAAAGATCTTTTTCTTTTCGAGTTAATTGCTTAATCTGATACTCCTTTTGCATAGCTTGTTGTTTGGAAGGAAATTTCTTTGTAAATACAACTTGAAAAGGGCCGCGTCCTCGCGTATATTTTGCACCTTTACCATTTTCATGTAGTTTTAATCTATTTTCTAAGTTGTTTGTATAACCCGTATAAAGTGTGTTGTCTTTACATTTTAATATATAGACAAT
>Ga0079225_10000799_pt1 | contig 17212 bp, 15 predicted proteins | sample Poulit2012_FD_76344 | JGI IMG/M metagenome (GOLD analysis project Ga0079225, IMG submission 76344) | Agricultural soil microbial communities from Georgia to study Nitrogen management - Poultry litter 2012 | ecosystem: Environmental > Terrestrial > Soil > Agricultural land | place: USA: Georgia... | reverse complement strand
TCGAGCAGCTCGCGCGCACCGGGCCGCCACGGCGGACCCTCGGTGCGGATGAGGTGGGCCATCCGGCGGACGAGCTCGTCGGCGATGTCGTCGGGGGTTCCCGGGACACCGAGCGCGCTGAGCGCCCTGCCGGTGTCGGTGATCGGGCGACCGACCATCTGCAGCGCCTGCTCCTCGGTCCAGGGGGCACCGTGCTCGGCGGCGATGCCGGTCTCGTTGGCGATCCAGTACGGCTCGGAGTCGATGAGGGTGCCGTCCATGTCCCACAGCACGGCGGCGGGGGCGGTGAGGCGCGGCAGCGAGGTGACACGTGAGGGGGAGGTAGGCATAGGCCGCCGATTCTAGCCCCGGGGAGCCCGGCGGGTGCGGGTGGCGGCGGAGCATAGGCTGGGGGGATGACCGACCCGCACGACGAGACCAGCGCGGCGCCCGACGAGCACGCCGAGCGCACCCCGGCCATCCTCCTCGCCGCCTTCGAGGGCTGGAACGACGCCGGTTCGGCCGCGAGCCAGGCGCTGGCGATGGTCGCCGAGGGGTGGGACGCCCGCAGCGTCCACGAGCTCGACCCGCAGGACTACCACGACTTCCAGGTCAACCGGCCGCTGAGCGTGCGCGACGAGGACGGCACCCGCGTCCTGAAGTGGCCGACGACGACGATCTCGGTGGCGACCTCACCGGTCGGCGGCCGCACCGTGCTGCTCGTCCAGGGCATCGAGCCCTCCTTCCGCTGGCTCGACTTCTGCGAGGAGATCCTCGACGTCGCCCAGCAGTGGGGGGTGAGCAGCGTCGTGAGCATCGGCGCCCTGCTCGCCGACGTCCCGCACACCCGGCCGGTGCCCTGCCAGGTAACGAGCGAGGACCCGGGCGTGCAGGCGCTGCTCGGGGTCGAGGCCTCGGAGTACGAGGGGCCCTCCGGCATTGTCGGGGTGCTCGCCCACCTCGCCCAGGAGCGCGGGATGCACGCGATGTCGCTGTGGGCGGCGGTGCCCCACTACGTCGCCCAGCCGCCCTCGCCGAAGGCGACCTACGCCCTGCTCAGCTCGCTGGAGGAGCTCGTCGGCGAGCCGCTGCCGGTGGGTGACCTCATCGAGGAGTCCCGGGCCTGGCAGGAGGGGGTGGACGAGCTCGCCCAGCAGGACCCCGAGGTGGCCGAGTACGTCCGCCAGCTGGAGGAGGCGAAGGACACCGCCGACCTGCCCGAGGCCACCGGCGAGGCGATCGCCCGTGAGTTCGAGCGCTACCTGCGTCGCCGGGACAAGGGCGGTGGCGCCCAGCCGCCCTCGCCCCGCTGACCGTCCCGGGCCGAGGCGGTGCCCCGCCGTGGCGGGGCACCGCCCGTGCGGGCCCGCTCCAGCTCGGCGTTGAGCACGCCCCCGGTGAGCGTGACGATGCTGCTCAGCCAGAGCCACACGACCCCGGCGAGCACGAGGCCGATCGTCTGGGCGGCCGCGGTGACGGCCGCGTCGCGGACGTCGGCGGCCCCGGGCGCGCTCGGACCGGCGAGGTCGACGTAGGCGCTGAACCCGACGGCCACGACCACCAGCCCCGCCGTCCCGACGACGCCGCCGGGTAGGGCGCGGCGCCATGTCGTGCGCACGTTCGGCCCGAAGCGGTAGAGCAGCGTGAGGTAGGTGGTGGTCACGGCGGCCAGCGCCGGCCAGCGCAGCACCGACCAGGCCACCTGGAACGCCTCACCGAGCCCGAACCGCTCGGCCAGCTCGCGGGCGTCACCGAGCAGCGGCCCGACGACGACCATGGCGAGGAGGACGAGCAGGGTGACGACGGCTCCCAGGGCCAGGGCGATGCCCAGGACGTACTGGCCCACGAGGGTGCGCCGCTCGGGCACCCGGTAGGCGTCGTCGAGTGCGCGGATCGCGGCACGGAACATCCGGCTGGCGAGCCACAGCGCGACGAGCACGCTGCCCAGGGCCACGCCGGCGCGCTCCTCGCGCAGCAGTCCGGCGACGAGCGGGGCGAGGAGGTCCGCGGCGACGTCCTCGGCGAAGACTGCCGCGGAGGCGTCGACGAGGGTCTCCTCGATGCGGCTGACCGCCCGTGCGCCGACGAGCCGCTCGAGGAACCCGAGGCTGGCGCCGAGCGCGGTGAGCAGCGGGACGAGGGAGATGAGCCCGTAGTAGGTCATCTCGGCGGCCAGCCCGGTGACGCGGACGTCGATCGCGCGGCGCCATGCCCGCACGGTCACGAGCAGCGGGCTGCGCGGGGAGCTGCTGCGCGCCTGGGCCCACGTCTCGAGCCGGGTGAGGAGGGGCGGGGTGTCCGCGGTGCGGCGGCGGACGGGGTCGACGAGCCTGCGGTTGGCCACGGCCCCCACCGCCACCCACGCGGCGGCGGTGAACACCGCGGCGGCGGCGGTGAGCCAGGGCCGGGCAGCGCCGGCGACGGTCTCCAGGACGGCCACGCCGGCCGTCGTCGCCCCGAGGACGGCGAGCACGGTGGTGGCGGCCGGGCTGAGCCGCCGGCGGGTGGGCGCCCAGCGGCGGGCCAGCGCGGCCACGGTCAGCCCGAGGAGGACGACCGCGACCGGGAGCATCAGACGGCGACGCCGAGCAGGGCGTCGACGGTGCGCCGCGCGAGGTCGGGGCCGCGCTCGGGGTCCGTGCGGGCCGCTCCGTCGTCGTGCTCGGCGGCGGCCACCCAGGCGTCGACGGCGCTGATCGCGGCCGGGGCGTCGAGGTCGTTCGCCAGCGCAGCGCGGACCTCGGCGAGCATGCCGGTGGCGTCGGGGCCCTGCGGCGCGGTCATCGCGCGCCGCCAGCGGGCGAGGCGCTCGGTGGCGGCCCGCAGCTGTGCCCCGGTGTACTCCCAGTCCTCCCGGTAGTGGTGGGCGAGCATGACGAGCCGTACCGCCATCGGGTCGATACCGGAGGCGGTGAGCTGGGAGACGAGGACGAGGTTGCCCAGCGACTTGCTCATCTTGGAGCCCGCGTAGGCGACCATGCCGCCGTGGGCGTGCACCCGCACCGGGTGGTCCATGCCGGAGAGCATCCGCAGGTGGGACTCGCTGCAGGCGTGGTGCGGGAAGATGAGGTCGCTGCCACCGGCCTGCACCTCGATCGGCAGACCGAGGAACTCCCGGGCGATGCAGGCACACTCGATGTGCCAGCCGGGGCGTCCCCGGCCCAGGGTGGCGCCGTCCCAGTCCGGCTCGCCCGGGCGGGCCGTCCGCCACAGCAGCGGGTCGAGCGGCTGCCGCTTGCCGGGCCGGTCCGGGTCTCCCCCGCGCTCGGCGAAGAACCGGGCCTTGTCCTCCTCCGACAGCCCGCTCTCGGTGGAGAAGCGGGGGTCGGCGGAGATGTCGGCGTACACGTCCCCGACGCCGTGGCCGTCGCCGCCCGGCACCTCGACCCGGTAGGCGGCGCCGGTGGCGAGGAGCTCCTCGACGGCCGAGACCACGAGCGGGATGGTCTCCACCGCGCTCACGTAATGCTGCGGGGGGACCACCCGCAGGGCGGTCATGTCGTTGCGGAAGAGCTCGGTCTGCTCCGCGGCCAACGCGCGCCAGTCCACCCCGGTCCGGGCGGCCCGCTCCAGGAGCGGGTCGTCGACGTCGGTGACGTTCTGGACGTACCGGACCTCGCGGCCGGCATCCCGCCAGGCCCGCACGAGGAGGTCGAAGCCGAGGTAGGTGTTGGCGTGGCCGAGGTGGGTGGAGTCGTAGGGGGTGATCCCGCAGACGTAGAGGGCGGCCGGGCCCTCGACCGCCGTCTCGACCAGCTGCCCCGTGCCGGAGTCGGTGAGGTGGACCTGTGGCCCTCGTCCGGGGAGCTGGGGGATGTCGGGAGCAGACCAGGCACGCACGATGCGCAGCCTAGCCCGTCAGCGGCCCTCGACCGTCACCCTGACCCGGTTGCGCCACGGGTCCTCGACCTCGAGCGTGCGGCCGTCGTCGGCGAACTGCAGGCCGCGGGTGCGCAGCCGGTCCTTCAGCGCCCCGAGGTCGTCGTCCTCGGGCAGGACGATGTCGACGACGCCCAGGCCCAGGGCGGGGACGCGGGGCCCGGCGCCCGCGCTGTTCCACGTGTTCATCGCCATGTGGTGGTGGTAGCCGCCCGCGGAGACGAACAGCGCGCTGGGCATCTCCAGGGTGGTCTCGAAGCCGAGGGTGTCGACGTAGAACTGCTTCGCCGTGGTCGTGTCGCCGACCTGGAGGTGGACGTGGCCGACGACGGCCGGGTCTTGGGCGGCCCGACGGAGGCGGTCCATGCTCAGGTGGTCACCGAGGTAGGCGTTCGGGTCGAGGAAGATCGTGTCCATCGCCACTCGGCCGTCCTTCCACTGCCACGTCTCGCGGGGGCGGTCGAGGTAGAGCTCGATGCCGTTGCCCTCGGGGTCGGTGAAGTAGAAGGCCTCGGAGACGAGGTGGTCGGAGCTGCCGACGAAGGAGGTCGGCGCCAGCTGGGCGAGCGAGGCGACGGCGGCCGCCAGCGCGCCGGCGTCCTCGAAGAGGATCGCGGTGTGGAACAGCCCGGCGTCACGGCGGCTGCCGCGGGGCAGGCTCGGGTCGTGCCGCAGCACGACGAGCGGGACGGTGCCGCGGCCGAGCACGGTCTCGTCGCCCTCGGCGCTGAGCACGGTGAGCGCGAGCCCTTCGACGTAGTAGCGGGTCATGAGGTCGAGGTCGCCGACGAGCAGGGTCACCGGCCCCATCTCGGTGTCGGCGGCGAGGACGTCCTTGTTGGCGGCGGCGCGGACGTTGGTGCCGGGCGGGGTCGAGGTCATGTCGGTCTCCACGGGTCGAGGGTACTTGACGGTTCAACTACGTGCCAGTGGTCCCTATTCCCGACCCGGCGAGACCCGCCTCACTACCGCACCGCCGGCGTGGCCGCGGCCCCCTCCGGGTCGAGCAGCCCGACCGCCACGCCGAGGACCACGAGGACCGCCAGGACGATGCGGTAGACGACGAACGGCATGTAGGAGTACGTCGACACGATCTTGAGGAAGGCGATGATGACGAGGAAGCCCACGCCGAAGGCGGCGAGGGTGGCGATCGCCGTGGCACCGGCGCCCGGGGCGCCCGGGGTCGGGTCGGCCTTGAGGAGCTGGTAGAAGCCGGAGCCGAACACCGCGGGGACGGCGAGGAGGAAGGAGTAGCGGGCCGCCGCCTCGCGCGTGTACCCCAGGACGAGCCCCATCGTGATCGTCCCGCCCGACCGGGACACGCCCGGGACCAGCGCCAGGGACTGGGCCAACCCGAAGAGCAGGCCGTGGCGCAGGGTGAGCTCGTGCAGCTCCTTGCGCTTGCGGCCCAGGCGGTCGGCCACCGCGAGGACGACCGCGAAGGCGGCGAGCATGGTCGCGGTGATGTACAGGTGCCGCAGCGAGGTCTCGATGGCGTCCTGGAAGAGCAGCCCGAAGACGACGATCGGCACCGACCCGATGATGATGTACCACCCCATGCGCGCGTCGGGGTCCTCCCGCGGCACGGTGCCGCGCCAGGGCCCGACGGGCAGCGCACCGAACCAGGCCTTGACGATCCGCCAGATGTCCTTGCGGAAGTAGAGGAGCACGGCGGTCTCGGTGCCGAGCTGGGTGATGGCGGTGAAGGCTGCACCGGGGTCACCGCCCCCGGGCAGCAGGTCCCCCACGATGCGCAGGTGTGCGCTGGAGGAGATCGGGAGGAACTCCGTGAGCCCCTGGACCACGCCGAGGATGATTGCTTCCCACCACGTCACGAGGGACCACCCTACGTTTTCCTCGCCGCCGCGCACCGCCGGTACCCTCGCCGCCATGGAACTTCGCAGGGCGGGGCGCAGCGGGCTGCTCGTGTCGTCGGTGGCTCTGGGAACGATGACCTGGGGCCGGGACACCGACGAGCACGAGGCGGCCGAGCAGCTCTCCCTGTTCCTCGACGCCGGCGGCACCCTCATCGACACCGCCGCCTCCTACGGCGAGGGCGCCGCGGAGGCACTGCTCGGGTCGTTGCTGGCCGAGGTCGACCGCCGCGACGTCGTGCTGTGCTCGAAGTCCGGGGTGCGCCGCACGGCGCACGGCACCCGGGTCGACGCCTCCCGGGCCACCCTGCTCGGCACCCTCGACGAGAGCCTCACCGCGCTCGGCACCGACCACCTCGACCTGTGGCTGGTGCAGTGGCCCGACCCCGACGTGCCGCTCGAGGAGACGCTCTCCGCGCTCCGGCACGCGGTCGCCACCGGCCGCACCCGCTACGTCGGCCTGTCCAACCATCCCGCCTGGTACACCGGCTACGCCGCGGCGGCGCTGGCCGGTGACGGCACCGGGCTGGCCGCCGTCCAGGTGGAGTACTCCCTCCTCCAGCGCGAGATCGAGCGGGAGGTGGTCCCGGGCGCCGCAGCGCTGGGCGCCGGCGTCCTGGCGTGGTCGCCCCTGGGGCGCGGGGTCCTCACCGGCAAGTACCGCAGCACCATCCCGGCGGACTCCCGGGCGGCCTCACCCCACCTGCGTGGCTTCGTCGAGCCGTACCTCAACGACCGCTGCCGCGGGATCGTGGAGTCGGTCGTCACGGCGGCGGAGGGGCTGGGCCGCACGCCGCTGGAGGTCGCCCTGGCGTGGGTGCGCGACGCACCCGGCGTGACCTCGGCGATCGTCGGCGCCCGCACCGCTGCCCAGCTGCGCGGGGTGCTGTCGGCCGAGGACCTCGAGCTGCCCCCGGCGATCCGCCGCGCGCTCGACGACGTCAGCGCCGGCTAGCGCTCCTCGTCCGCCTCCTCCTCGTCCTCGTCGTCCGCGTCGAGGTCGAAGTCCTCCAGGTCGTCGTCCACGTCGAGGTCGTCCTCGTCGTCGTCCTCGCCGTAGGCCTCGAGCGGCACCTCGACCTGGTAGCTGGTGTAGAGGGCGTCGTCGTAGGTGAAGAACGCGTCCTCCACGGCCCCTGCGGCGTCCTCCACGGCGGGTGAGGACGGGTCCTGCACGCTGCTGGCGATCTCGAAGTGAGCTTCGAGCGCGGCGATGAAGCGATCAAGCGCGGCGCGCGGGTCGGTAGCCATGGGTAGAAGGTAGCGCGCCTGGTAGGAATGGGCACAGCCCGTCCGGGCTGATGTGTCGATGGGAGACAATGGGTCACAACATGGTCTGGTACAGCCCCGAGCCCCCGCCCCGTCCCGGGGTGCGCAGCGCCTCCCAGTACGAGTTCCGCGTCCTCACCCTGCCCCCCTCCGCGAGCCGGTCGCAGGTGCGCCAGCTCCTCACCGAGGAGGCCGAGTACGGCCGCTGGGAGCTCGCCCGCACCCGGCTCTACCTGGGCGGTGCGCGCAAGGTGTGGCTGCGCCGCAAGGTGATCCGGGTGCGCAGCACGCTGTAGTCAGAGGCTGCGCAGCAGCCGCTCCAGCACCCGCACCCCGAAGTGCAGGGCGTCGACCGGGACCCGCTCGTCCACGCCGTGGAACATCCCGGCGAAGTCGAGCTCGGGCGGCAGCTGGAGCGGGACGAAACCGTAGCCGGTGATCCCCAGCCGGGAGAGCGACTTGTTGTCGGTGCCTCCCGAGAGCATGTAAGGCAGGACGACGGCGCCCGGGTCCTCGGCGTCCAGCGCAGCCACCATCCGGTCGACGAGGTCGCCCTCGAAGGGCACCTCGAGCGCCACGTCGGAGTGGATCTCCTCCACCCGCACGCCGGGTCCGGCGAGCTCCGCGAGGGTTCGGCGGACCGTCTCCTCCTCCCCGGGCAGGAAGCGCACGTCCAGCGTGGCCTCCGCGCTGCCGGGGACGACGTTCCCCTTGTACCCGGCGCTGAGCTGGGTCGGGTTGGCTCCGGTGCGCAGCGTCGCCCCGACGAACGTCGCCGCCGGACCGAGCGCCCGCACCAGCGCTGCGACACCCTCCGGGTCCTCCGGGTCGAAGGGCGTTCCGGTGAGGTCGGCGACCCCCTGGAGCAGCCGGCGCACCGTCCCGGTGAGGTGCAGCGGCCAGGAGTGGGCACCGATGCGGGCCACGGCAGCGGCGAGCCGGGTGACGGCGTTGTCCTCGTTCAGCAGGGAGCCGTGCCCGGCGGTGCCCTCGGCGAGGAGGCGCAGCCAGGCCAGTCCCTTCTCCGCGGTCTGCAGCAGGTAGACGCGGCGGCCGTCGACGTCCACCGAGTAGCCGCCCACCTCGCTGATCGCCTCGGTGGCGCCCTCGAACAGCTCGGGCCGGTTGTCGACGAGCCAGCGCGCGCCCTTGCCGCCGCCCGCCTCCTCGTCGGCGAAGAAGGCGACGACGAGGTCGCGCCGCGGCCGCCAGCCGGTCCGGCCCATGTCGCGCACGACGGCGAGGATCATCGCGTCCATGTCCTTCATGTCCACGGCGCCGCGTCCCCAGATCATGCCGTCCCGCACCTCCGCGGAGAACGGGTCGACCTGCCAGTCGGCCGCCTCCGCGGGGACGACGTCGGTGTGCCCGTGGAGGACGAGCGCGGGCTGCGTGGGGTCGGTGCCCTCGATGCGCAGCACCACCGACGCGCGCCCCGGCTCGGACTCGATGAGCTCGGGCTCCCAGCCGACCTCGGTGAGCAACTCGCAGACGTACTCCGCCGCGGCACGCTCCCCGGGGCCGGAGCCGTCGCCGTAGTTCGAGGTGTCGATGCGGATGAGGCGCCGACAGATCTCGACGACCTCGTCGACGGGGGCCGGGCCGGTGGATGCGGTGGGCTCGGGCGCGAGGTGGGTCATGCCCCGACGATAACCCGCAGGGCGGGCCCCGCCCGTCGGGGGACAATGTCCCGATGACCACCGACATCGACACGGCCCTGCCCGCCGACAACCCCTTCGCCGCGCCCTCCCCCCTCCCCTACGAGCTGCCGGACTTCGCCGCGATCCGCCACGAGCACCTGCGGCCTGCGGTGCTCGCCGCGCTCGCCCAGCAGCGCGCCGAGTGGGAGACGATCGCCACCGACCCGGCCACCCCCGACGTGGCGAACACCCTCGAGGCGCTGGAGCGCTCCGGGGACCTGTGGCGGCGTGTCGCGCCGGTGCTCAACACCCTGGTCTCCTCGCGCGCGGACGACGCGCTGCACGAGCTCGAGGCCGAGCTCGCCCCCCTGCTGGCCGCCCACCGGGACGCCCTGTACCTCGACCGACGGATCTTCGCCCGGCTCGAGGCCCTCGCCGACGCGGACCTCGACCCGGAGACCGCCTGGCTCCTCCACACCTACCGCAAGGACTTCGTCCGCGCCGGTGTGCGGCTGGACGACGAGAGCCAGGCCCGGCTGCGTGACCTCAACGCCCGGATCACCAGTCTGGAGACCGAGTTCTCCCAGCGGGTGGTCAAGGGCCTCGACGCCGGTGCGCTCCACCTGACCGACGCCTCCCGGCTCGCCGGGCTGAGCGACGACGCCGTCGCGGGCCTCGCCCAGGCGGCGGCCGACCGCGGCCGCGACGGCTACCTCATCACCCTCCAGCTGCCCACCCAGCAGGCCCTGCTCGCCCAGCTGCAGGACCGGGACCTGCGCCGCCAGCTGCTCACCGCCTCCCTCGAGCGGGGCACCGGCGTGGACGAGGCGAGCGACACCCGGGCCACGCTGCTCCAGCTCGCCCGGCTGCGGGCGGAGCGAGCCCGGCTGCTCGGCTACCCGCACCATGCCGCCTACGTCGCCGAGGACAGCACCGCGGGGACCACCACGGCGGTCGACGAGATGCTCGCCCGCCTCGCCCCGCCCGCCGTCGCGAACGCCGATGCCGAGGCCGCCGAGCTCGCCGCCGCGCACGGGGAGCCCGTCGAGCCGTGGGACTGGACCTACCTCGCGGAGAAGGTGCGTCAGGAGCGTTTCCGGATCGACGACTCGGTCCTGCGCCCCTACCTCGAGCTCGACCGGGTGCTGCGCGACGGCATCTTCTACGCGGCGCACCGCCTCTACGGCATCACCCTCACCGAGCGGCCGGACCTGCCCGGGTACGCCGACGGGGTGCGGGTGTGGGAGGTGCACGACGAGGACGGCAGTGAGCTCGGCCTGTTCGTCGGGGACTTCTACGCCCGTGAGGGCAAGCGGGGCGGGGCGTGGATGCACAACCTCGTCGACCAGTCCCACCTGCTCGGGCAGCGCCCGGTGGTCGTCAACAACCTCAACGTGACCCGGCCCGCGCCGGGCGAGCCGACACTGCTCACCTGGGACGAGGTCATCACCGCGTTCCACGAGTTCGGTCACGCGCTCCACGGCCTGTTCTCCGACGTGCGGTACCCCTCCCTGTCCGGGACCGCGGTGCCCCGCGACTTCGTCGAGTTCCCCTCCCAGGTCAACGAGATGTGGGCGCGCGACCCGGAGGCGCTCACGCGCTATGCGCGCCACCACCGCACCGGTGAGCCGCTGCCCGAGGAGCTGCGCGAGGCGCTGCTCGGCTCTGCCCAGTACGGGGAGGGCTTCGCCACCACGGAGTACCTCGGCGCCGCCCTGCTCGACCAGGCGTGGCACCAGCTGGCGCCGGAGCAGGTACCGACGGACCCGGACGCGGTCGAGGAGTTCGACCGGCGGGCACTGGCGGAGGCGGGCGTCGCCCACCCGCTCGTCCCGCCGCGCTACCGCTCGACGTACTTCAACCACACCTTCGGCGGGGGCTACGACGCCGGCTACTACTCCTACATCTGGAGCGAGGTGCTCGACGCGGACACGGTCGAGTGGTTCCGCACCGACGCCCCGCGGGACGGGGACGGCTCGGTCGGCCGCGCGGCGGGCCGGCGGTTCCGGGAAGCCCTCCTCTCCCGGGGGCACAGCGCCGACCCGCTGAGCTGCTACCGCGAGCTGCGCGGCCGCGACGCCGACATCACCCCGCTCCTCGAGCGGCGCGGTCTCACGGCGCGGTAGGCCCCACCGAGCGGGTCGGCCCTGCGAGACCGAGCGACGAGCCCACCTCAGCGCGTGTGCCGCGTGAGCACGCCGGCGACGTCCGGCGGACGGTAGCCCGGGGCACGGAGCACCTTGCCGTCCTCTCGCAGGACCGGTCGGCCGTCCTCGCCCAGCTTGGACAGGTTGGCGGCGTGCACCTCCGCCAGGACTGCGGGCAGCGGGATCCCGCACTCCTGGGCCATGCCGTACAGGACGTAGACGAGGTCGGCGAGCGCGTCGGCCGCGGCGACGGTGTCCCGGGTGCCGTCGTCGGCCCGCGCCGCCCGGGCGTACGCCGCGCCCACCTCCTGCGCCGCCGCCTCCCCGTAGACCGCCGCCATGAGCTCGGCGAACTCCTCGGCGACCAGCTCCATGCGCAGCCCCACCCGTTCCCGGGCCACGGAGGGGGCGTCCTGCGCGACGGGCACCCCGAAGTGGTCGTGGAACTGGCGCACCAGCGCCTCGGGGTCGCGGCCGGTGGGGTCGGCGAGGACGGCGGCGCTGTCGGGCCGGGGCCCGTCCCAGGGGCTCGCCGGCTCCCGCGGGTCGTCGCGCAGCAGCGAGCCGACCCACTGGTCCACCCGTTCCCCGCGCTTGCGGGCCACCCGGCGCAGGGTGCCCTCGCGTCGGAACCCGTGTCGCCACGCCACCCGCCACGAGGGCCAGTTCCCGACGTCGGCGCGCCACTCCACCCGCTCGGCGCCGAGCCGGCCGAAGGCGGCGTCGAGCACCAGGCCGACGGCGCGGGACATCAGCCCTGCACCGCGTGCCTCGGCACCGAGCCAGTAGCCGATCTCGACGTAGCCGGGGTGGTCCCGCTCGGCCAGCCCGACCATCCCCACCAGGCGGTCCCCCACCCGTAGCGCCCACGTCGGGCTCCCGTGCCGCCAGCCGGGGCCGACGAGGTCGGCGACGAAGGACTCGGCGTGCGCGCGGGTGTACGGCGAGGGCACGGTCGTCCAGCGCTGGACCTCCGGGTCCTGGCACAGCTCGGTGATGCGGTCGACGTCGGCGGACGTGGGGACGCTCAGCACGAGGTCGCCGTCGTGCAGCGGGAACGGCTCCATGGGGCGTCAGCGTACGCGTGTGCGCGCCCGGACCATTGCCAGCGGTCGGGTGCGGTGCTGAGATGGACGGTGCCACGGCGCCGCCGAGGGCGCGGCGCGAGGGAGGGTGATGGGCAGCACCGGTCCCGCGGACCTCTTCGTCGGCCGCGTCGAGGAGCTGCGCCAGCTCGAGGCCGCCCGGGCCGCGGCCGCCCAGGGGCACGGCGGTCTCCTCGTCGTCGCCGGGGATGCGGGTGTCGGCAAGACGCGACTGGTCACGGAGTTCGCGGCGCGCGCCACGGCGGCGGGCTCGCGGGTGCTGTGGGGACGGTGCCGGGAGATCCCCGGCTCCCCGCCGTACTGGCCGTGGAGCCAGGCGCTCGGGGGGTACCTGCCGGGTCAGGACCTCGCGCTGCCGCAGACCGACGCCGCCTACCTCGCCCACCTCGCCCCGGCCCTCGCCGGCGACGGCGCCCCGGCGCCGCTGGCCGGCGAGCAGGCCCACTTCCGGCTCTTCGACGCGGTGAGCCGCGCGCTGCGCGCGGCTGCCGCGCGCCGGCCGGTCGTCGTCATCCTCGACGACCTCCACGCCGCCGACCTGCCGTCCCTGCGCCTGCTCCAGTTCCTCACCCCGGACCTGCCGGGCTCCGCCGTCCTGCTCCTGGGCACGGTCCGCCCACCGACCGACCCGGCGGCGACGGACACCGCCTCCGTGCTCGACGCGGTGCTGCGTCCGGCGGGCCGCATCGTCCTGGGCGGGCTGTCCCGGGAGGAGACCGACGCCCTGCTCGCGGTGTGGGACTCCGCCCCCGAGGTGGTGACAGCGGTGTGGGAGGCCACCGGCGGCAACCCGTTCTTCACGCTGGAGACGGCTCGGCTGCTCGCCGCCGAGGGCCGTCTGGGCGGGCTCGGTGCCGCCGGCCTCTCGGTACCCGAGGGCGTGCGGCACACGCTGCGCCAACGCCTCGCCCCGCTCAGCGACCTCGCCCGCGAGGTGACGGAGACGGCGGCCGTGGTCGGCACCCAGTTCGACGCCGCGCTGCTCGCCGCCGCCACCGGGCTGCCGCCCGACCGTGTGCTCCAGGCCGTGGGTGAGGCGACCGCGCTCGGGTGCTCGCCCAGCCCCGGATCGACCTCGGCACCTACCGCTTCGCCCACGCCCTGGTCCGCGAGACGATCTACGGCGACCTGCCCGGTGGACGGCGCGCCGAGCTGCACCGGCGCGTGGCGGCGGCCCTGGAGGCCCGCTACGGCAACGACGTCCGTGCCCACCTGCGCGAGCTCGCCGACCACGTCCTGCGGGCGCTGCCGCTCAGTGACCCGGCCCGGGCCGCCGACCTCGCGCTGCGGGCGGGCCGCGCGGCGTTCTCCGAGTTCGCCTACGACCACGCGGTGCGCTACCTGCGGGCCGGGCTGGACCTGCTCGCCGCACAGCCCGCCGCGGACCCGGCAGGCCTCGCCGAGGGGTACCTCGCACTCGGGCACGCGCTGCTGCGCGACGGGCGGTCGGAGGATGCCCGGACGTCCTTCCGCCGGGCCGCGGAGCTGGCCCGGGAACACGACCTGCCGACGCTCCTCGCCCGGGCCGCCCTCGGCCACGGTGGCCAGGTGGTCGCCACTGGGGACCACGGTGACCCCGCGGTGGTGGCGCTGCTCGAGACCGCGATCGACGCGCTGCCCGCTGACGAGGACGACCTCGGGGCGCGGCTGCTCGCCCGACTCGCCGAGGAGGTCCACGTCACCGAGCCGGACCGGGCCGCCGAGCTCACCGCCCGGGCGCTCGACCGCGCGCGGCGCACCGCCCGTCCCGAGCCCCTCGGCCGCACCCTGCTCGCCCGCGTCCGCGCGCTGCACCGGCCCACCCCGGCGGTCCTGCTCGAGGAGCGGCTCGCCCTGGCGCGGGAGGCGGTGCAGACCGCCGAGCGCGCGGGAGCGGCCGAGCTGGAGCTGGACGCGCGCTGCCTGCTCGTCCTCGAGCTGCTCGAGGCCGGCGACGTGGTCGCCGCGGAGGCACAGGTCACGGCCTTCGACCGCACGGCCCGGGTGCTGTGCCAGCCCACCTACCGGTGGGTCGGTGAGGTGGTCGAGGCGATGCGCGCCCTCATGCAGGGTCGGTACGCCGACGCGGAGGCACACGCCGACGCGGCGGCGGCCATCGGCCGGGCGGCCCCGGACGGCGGCGGACCGGCGCAGCACGCCGTGGCGGTACACACCGTCCAGCGCCTCATCCTCGCCCGTGACCGGGGGGACGCGGTCGACACGGCGGGCGTGACCGCCGCGCTCGAGCGCCACCACCACCAGCCGGTGTGGCGCGCCGCGGCGGCCCTGCGCGAGCTCGCCGCGGGGAACGCCCCGAGCGCCCGGGTCCACTACGACGTGCTGCGCGCCGGCGGCTTCCGCGTCCTCCGCGGACCCACCGGGTCGCTGCCCGCGCTCTGCCTCACCGCCGAGCTCGCCGCCGGCCTGCGGGACGGCGACGGGGCACGGGACCTCACGGAGCTGCTCGCCCCCCTCGCCGGACGGCACGCCGTCCTCGGGCCGCCCGCCACGGCCTACCTGGGGGTGGTCGACCACTACCTCGGCCTCCTCGCCGCGGCCCGGGGCGACCACCCGGCGGCCCTCACCCACCTCACCCGCGCCGTCGAGCACCACGGCACGGTGGGTGCGGCGCCGTGGGTGTGCCGCTCGCAGGTCGAGCTCGCCCGGGCGCACCTGGCGGCCGACGACGACGAGGCCGCCCACCGGCTCCTGGTCGACGCGCACCGGCTGGCGACCGACCTGGCGATGGCGCCGCTCGTCGCCCGGGTCGCCGACCTCGCCGAGGCCGGCCGGGCCGCCTCTCCCCCGCGCCCTGTCCCCGGCGCGGCGGTCTTCCGCCGCGAGGGCGAGGTGTGGACGGTGAGCCTGGGGGCGGAGTCCACGCGCGTCGTCGACGTCAAGGGGATGCACTACCTGCACCGGCGGAGCTGCGGGCCGAGGTCGCCGACGCCGAGGAGCTGGGGCACGTGGACCGGGCCGCGCGTGCCCAGGAGGAGATCGACGCGCTCGCCCAGGAGCTGGCCCGAGCGGTCGGCCTCGGGGGACGCGACCGGACCACCGGCACGGCGGCCGAGCGGGCACGGGTCAACGTCTCCCGGGCCATCCGGGCCGCGATCGCGCGGATCGCCGAGGGGGCGCCGTCGCTCGGGCACCATCTGAGCACGTCGGTGCGCACAGGGGTCTACTGTGTCTACACCCCCGACCCGGCCGCGACCCCGGCCTGGCGGCTGACCACCACCGATGACCGCCGGTCGTCCCGAACGAACGCCCGAACCGTATGAGCACCACACAGGCCACTGTCGAGTCGTACTACGCCGCGCTGCGGTCCGGCGACGTCGAGTCCTGGCTCGCCCTCTTCGCGCCCGGTGCCCAGGTCCACAACCCCGCGGACAGCCCGCCGCTGTCCGGCCCGACCGCGCTGCGCGACCTCTGGGAGGAGCTCACCTGCCCCTTCCGCCGCCTCGGCGTCACCGAGGACCTCGTCGTGGTCACCGGGACCCGGGCGGCGGTGAAGTGGAGCGTCTCGGGCGAGGGCTGGACCGGTCGGCACGCGGAGGCCGAGGGCATCGACATCGTCGACACCGACGGCGCCGGGCGCATCGTCGAGCTGCGCTCCTACTGGCGGCCGGAGCGCGTGCGCTCCCAGCTCTGCGGGACCGGCTGACCGGCCGCCACCGTCGCGCGTCGGGGGGCCTCAGCGCTGCAGCACCCGTACGGGTCGGCTGCCGGCGACGGCCATGGGCCACCCCTGGCGGCGGCTCGGCACGCTCGGCCGCCACCCCAGGGCGTGGAACCGGCCGGCGTCGACCCGGTGCGAGCGGGCCAGCGAGCGCAGCGGTGCGGGTGCCGCCCGCACCAGGGCGTCCGGCAGGCCGCGCACCGTCGGTACGCCGACGGCGTCGGCCAGCACGGCGAGCAGCTCCCGCCGGGTGAGGGGCTCGTCGTCGGCGACGTTGTAGACCCCGCCGGGGGCCGTCAGGGCGGTGAGCACGGCCGCTCCTGCGTCGTCGGTGTGCAGCGCGCTCGTCCAGCCGTCGACCGGCCCGAGCAGGGGCACGCGACCTCGGCGGGCCCCCGCGACGACCCGGGCGCTGAGCTCGTCGTCCGGCCCGTAGAGCGGGGCCAGCCGCAGCGCGACGCCCGCACCGCCGGCGGCGGTGACCCGTCCGAGCTGGTGCTCGGTGACGAGGTTGGCGGCCAGCGCGCCGGGCGCGTCGACCGGTGCGTCCTCGGTCAGCGGGGTGGACCGGCCGTCGGCGTAGACCATGGTGACCGTGTCGTGCACGACCCGCGGCACATCCTCCAGCAGGGCCGCATCGACCAGCATCACGGCCGCCTCGCCCCGCAGCCGGGCGTACTCGCGCCACGCCCACGGGCGCATCGCCCGGCTCGTCGCCGGGACCGCGACCCGCAGGTCGACGACCGCGTCCGCCCCTCGGAACCACTCGCGCAGTGTCCGCAGGTGGTCGCTGTCCCCGAGCAGCGGGGTGGCTCCCAGCGCGGCCAGACGGGCAGCGCCGTCGGCGGACCGCGCATGGGCCAGCACGTCGTACCCCGCGGCCACCAGGTGCGGGACCGCGACGCGGCCGACCGTCCCCCTTTGCTCCCAGCACGACAGCTCTCATCGACATCTCCGTTCCTCCGGTGGTACCCCTCCCGGCGGTCAGCCGGGGTGAACGACGGTCACCCCGGCGGCACGGACCGCGTCGACAGGCAGCCGGGCCCCTCGGCGAGCGGGGACGGACCCGTATCCTGACCTGATGACCCGCCGAGAGGTGGCGGCGGTGCTCGCCGTCATCGCCCTGGCCGCGTGCGGCACCGACGACCCCGGACCGACCACGCCGGAGCCCACGTCGGTCCCGACGACGAGCGCGCCGCCGACCACCGCGGAACCGACATCCCCACCCACTGCGGGACCGACGCCCGAGGCGACCGAGCCGCGGGAGCCGGAGGTGCTGGCCACCGGGCTGGACGTGCCGTGGGGCGTGGACTTCCTGCCCGACGGCTCGGCCCTGCTGACCGAGCGGGACACCGCCCGCGTGCTCCACCTCGTCCCCGATGACGAGCCGCGCGTGCTGGCGACGGTCCCCGACGTCGCGGCGGACAACGAGAGCGGCCTCCTGGGCATCGCCGTCTCCCCCGGCTACGCGGAGAACCGCCGGGTCTTCGTCTACTTCACGAGCCCGCGGGACAACCGGGTGCTGCGCATGGTCCACGAGGGTGGCGAGCTGGTGCCCGACACCGTCGTCCTCGACGGGATCCCGCGCGAGACCTACCACTCCGGCGGCCGGATCGCCTTCGGCCCCGACGGCCACCTCTACGTCGCGACCGGGGACGCG
>Ga0079225_10000797_pt1 | contig 17218 bp, 20 predicted proteins | sample Poulit2012_FD_76344 | JGI IMG/M metagenome (GOLD analysis project Ga0079225, IMG submission 76344) | Agricultural soil microbial communities from Georgia to study Nitrogen management - Poultry litter 2012 | ecosystem: Environmental > Terrestrial > Soil > Agricultural land | place: USA: Georgia... | reverse complement strand
GGCGCCCGCCGGGAGTCCTACTTGGCGCCCTGGCTGGCGACGGCGGCCGCCCCGGCGGCGGCGGCCTGCGGGTCCAGGTACACCCCGCCGGGGGTGGTGGGCCGCAGATTCTCGTCGAGGTCGTAGCGCAGCGGGATCCCGGTGGGGATGTTGAGCCCGACGATGTCCTCGTCGGAGACCCGGTCGAGGTGTTTGACCAGGGCCCGCAGCGAGTTGCCGTGCGCGGCGACGAGCACCGTCTTGCCGACCCGCAGGTCCGGGACGATCACGTCGGTGAAGTACGGCAGGAACCGGTCGACCACGTCGGCGAGGCATTCGCTGAGCGGGCCGCCCCCGATGTCGACGTAGCGCACATCGGTGTCCTGGCTGTATCGGCTGCCCGGCTCGATCGGCGGCGGCGGGGTGGCGTAGCCGCGCCGCCAGGTCATGAACTGCTCCTCGCCGTAGCGCTCCTTGGTGGCGGCCTTGTCCAGTCCCTGCAGCGCCCCGTAGTGCCGCTCGTTCAGCCGCCAGCTGCGGCGCACCGGGATCCAGAGCCGGTCGGCGGCCTCCAGCGCCAGCTGCGCGGAGATGATCGCGCGGCGCAGCAGCGAGGTGTAGACGATGTCGGGTGCCAGCTCGTGCTGCACCAACAGCTCCCCGGCGCGGGTCGCCTCGGCGCGCCCGGTGTCGGTGAGCGCGACGTCGACCCAGCCGGTGAACAGGTTGCGCGCGTTCCAGTCGCTCTCGCCGTGCCGCAACAGCACCAACGTGCCCGAATCTGCCATGCCGGACAGTCTCTCACGACCCGGTGGGGCGCCCGTCATCGTCATCGGTGTCGGGGTGATCGGGGCGCAGATGCTCGAAGGCGCGCAGGTTTTTCACCGGTTCGCCGCGGCGGAGCCGCCAGGCCCACTCCTTCTCGATCGAGGAGCGGAACCCCAACTCCAGCAGCGTGTTGAAGTCGAAGTCGACCGCTTCGAGGACCTGGCCGAGCACCCGGTCGATCTCCTCGCCGGTCACCGAGTGCAGCGCCATCCGGCCGATCAGGTAGATGTCGCCGAGGTGGTCGAGGGTGTAGCAGACCCCGTAGAGCCGGCGGTTGCGTTTGAGCAGGAACCGGAAGACACCCTCGTGGTTCTCGTCGGGGCGGCGGCACACGAACGCCTCCACCCGCACCGAGTGCTCCCCGATGCTCAGGATCGTGTTGGTGGTGAGTTTGCGTTCCCCGGGCAGCTCGACGATGAGCCCCGCCGGCCCGCCGTGGGCGCCCTCGTGGTGGCTGTAGGTCAGCCCCGCCGCGTCGAGGGTGTCCTGGATCGTGCGCTGCACCTCGGCGCTCACGACCGCACCCCCGGGCGCCCGGCGAACCGGCGCCCGCGCCGCAGCGCCGCGGCATCGCGCGGGGCGCGGCGCCGGCCGTAGTCGGCGATGGCGCGCCGATAGCTCGCCAGCAGCGCGTCGACGGTGTGCTCCCAGGAGAACAGCCCCGCGTGGCGCACCGCGGCGGCGCGCAGCGCCGCGCCGTCGGCCCCGGTGGCGCGGGCCAGCAGCTCCTCGAGGGCGCGGGCCCAGCGGGCGACGTCGTGGCCGGCCACCAGGGTGCCGCTGACCCCGTCGTGCACCGCCACCGGCAGTCCCCCGACCGCGGCGGCGACCACCGGGGTGCCGCAGGCCTGGGCTTCCACCGCGACCAGCCCGAACGATTCGGAGTAGCTGGGTACGGCGACGACGTCGGCGGCGCGCAGCAGCACCGCCAGGTCCTCGCGGGACTGCGGCGGCAGGAACGTCACCCGGGTGTCGATGCCCAGCTCGGCGGCGAGCGCGTCGAGCCCGTGGCCGGCGGCGCCGGCGGCGCCGGACGGCCCGCCGGCGATCACCACCCGCACCCCGGGCAGCCGGGCGGCCGCGCGCAGCAGGATGTCGGGGGCCTTCAACGGCTGGATGCGCCCCACGAACGCCACCACCGGTTCGTCGGGCCGCAACCCGAGCGCGGCGCGCGCGCCCGCCCGGTCGCCGGGGCTGAACACCGCCAGGTCGACGCCGGGATGCACCACGTCGATGCGGTCCGGGTCGGCGTGGTGGTGGGTGATCAGCTGCTCGGCTTCGCTGTCGGTGTTGACGATCAGCCGGTCGGCCTCGTCGACCACCTGCTGTTCGCCGACGGTGCGCATCGGCGGTTCGGGCACGTCGCCGTCGGCCAGGGCGGCGTTCTTCACCGCGGCCAGGGTGTGGGCGGTGTGCACCAGCGGCACCGCCCACCGGTCCCGGGCCAGCCACCCGACCTGCCCGGACAGCCAGTAGTGGGAGTGCACGATGTCGTAGTAGCCGGGTTCGTGCAGGGCCTCGGCGCGCAGCACCCCGGCGGCGAACGCGCACAGCTGGGTGGGCAGGTCGTATTTGTTGAGCCCCTCGAACGGGCCGGCGACCACGTTGCGCACCAGCACGCCGGGCGCGACCGGCACCACCGCCGGATCGGCCGAGGAGGTGGCCCGGGTGAAGATCTCCACCTCGACGCCGCGGCGGGCCAAATGCAGCGCGCTCTGCAGCACGTAGACGTTCATCCCGCCGGCGTCGCCGGTGCCCGGCTGGGCCAGCGGGGAGGTGTGCACCGCCAGCACCGCCACCCGCCGCGGGGGCGTCGCCGCGTCGGGTGCGGCCAAGGGTTCGCCGTTACGCACCCTGCCATCTTGACAGGCCATCGTCGTGGCGTTCCCCGCCCGGCACCGATCTCACACCTGTGTCGCGGCGTCCGTGCGGCGCATCGCCGCGATCGGGTCGGCGTAGAGCCCGCTCAGCGACACCACCCCGGCGCCGGCCTCCTGCACCTTGTTGCCGAACGCGGTGACCCGGATCCCGCGCGGCGCCAGCACCGAACGGCGGCTGAACGCCGCGGCGACCAGCTCCATGCCCTCGGGGTACTCGGTGAACGCCTGGCCGCCGACCACCAGGTCGTCGGGGTTGAGCAGGTCGCGCAGCAGCGCCACCGCCTCCCCGAGCACCCGGGCGCGTTCGGCGAGCAGGTCGGCGGCGGCGCCGTCGCCGGCGCGCGCCGCGCGCAGCAGCCCGGCCGGGGCCGCACCGTCGGGCAGGATCCGCCGCCGGCGGGCGGCGGCGAGCACCGCGGCGTCGCTGACGGTCGATTCCAGCTGCCCGGAGCCGCCGAGCAGCTCCGAGTCGGCCGGCAGGGTGGCGATGGTGCCCGGCCCGGCGGCCGGGGTGTGCACCCGCCCGCCGATCATCAGCGCGTAGCCGACCGTCTCGCGGGCGTAGACATACAGGCTGGTGGCCCCCGGCGCGGTCGCCCCGCCGGCCTCGGCGACCGGGCGTCGGCCCAGCAGCAGTTCGGCGCCGGCCATCGCGTCGACGTGGGAGGCCACCGAGACCGGCAGCCCCAGCGCCTCGGCGAAGGTGGCCCCGACCGGCGCGTGCGCCCAGCCCAGCCGGGCGTGGTCGACGCGGCCGGTGGCGCCGTCGACGGCCCCACCGATCGCTACCCCCACCCACAGGGGACGGCGCCGCCGCCACCGGGTCAGGTAGTGGCGGGCCCGGTCGGCGAGGGTGGCCAGGGCGGCGGCCTGCGCGCCGTGCGGGGTGGCGGTCTCGACCGCGTCGAGGGTGCGGCCGAGCAGATCGGTGGCCACGATCGCGGTGGTGGTGGCCCCGATGTGCACCCCGAGGGTGACGAACGGGGCGGCGTTGACCTCGACCGGCACCCGGGGGCGCCCGATCGCCCCGGCGGCGACCAGGTCGGCGCGCTCGCGCAGCAGCCCCGCCGCCAGCAGCGCGGTGACCTGCCGGTTGACGGTGGCGGTGCTCAGCGCGGTGGCGGCGGTGACCGCGTCGCGGGTGAGCGGGCCGTGCTGGCGCACCACCCGGAAGACCGCGGCGGCGGCGGTGTCGCTGACCGCCAGGGTGGGCGCGAGCACCCGGTGGTGGCGCACCGCGCGCGGCGCGCGGGTGGGCGACGGGCTGACCGAGGACGGGCTCACGGTGGTGGGGGGCACGGCGGGGTCCTTACTCTGGGTGTCCGGGCGGGGCTGCGGGGGATCCGACCGCATCCGGGCACTCAGAGCTGCCGAGTCAGATGCGGCGGGGTGCGCGGCGACAACACGCGCGCTCCGCGCCACGACACGCGGAGACCCGGGGCATCGGGGTAGGGCAGACCATGCCCGGAATTTACCGCGCCGACCCGCCGCGGGCCAAGTGCCGCCGCCCGGGCCGTCGGCACCCGGGCTCGCGGGCGGGCCGGGCGACTAGCATGGCTGACCGTGACAGCCCGCACCCCCCTGCCGCCGGACGCGCCGGTCGCGGTGGTGACCGGCGCCAGTTCCGGCATCGGCGCCGCGACCGCGACCACCCTGGCTGAGCAGGGGTTTCACGTGGTGGCGGTGGCGCGGCGCGCCGAGAGGCTCGCAGCTTTGGCCGAGCGCATCGGCGCCACCGCGATCCCCGCCGACGTCACCGACGACGCCGCGGTCGCCGACCTGGCCGCCCGGCTGCGCGAGCTGGGCCCGGTCCGGGTGCTGGTCAACAACGCCGGCGGCGCCAAGGGCCTGCAGCCGGTCGCCGAGGCCGACCTGGCGCACTGGCGCTGGATGTGGGAGACCAACGTGTTGGGCACGCTGCGGCTGACCCGCGCGCTGCTGCCGGCGCTGATCGCCTCCGGCGACGGGCTGATCATCACCGTCACCTCGATCGCGGCGTTCGAGATCTACGACGGCGGCTCCGGCTACACCGCCGCCAAACACGCCCAGAGCGCGCTGCACCGCACCCTGCGCGGCGAGCTTTTGGGCACACCGGTGCGGCTGACCGAGATCGCCCCCGGCATGGTCGAGACCGAGTTCTCGCTGGTGCGCTTCGACGGCGACCGCGACCGCGCCGACGCCGTCTACGACGGCCTGACGCCGCTGACCGCGGCCGACATCGCCGAGGTCATCGGGTTCGTCGTCTCCCGCCCGGCGCACGTGGACCTCGACCAGATCGTGATCCGCCCGCGCGATCAGGCCTCGGCGACCCGGCGGGTCAGTCGCCCGAAGCGTTAGGGACCGCGCGCCGACGCGCCGGTTCATCCGGTGTCGAACGCTTGGTCGCGAAGACGCACCAGCGCGGCACCGGTGGTGAGTTCCGCACGGTGGTCGCGATGGCGCCAGTAGAACCGCACGAGCCGGCGTAACGCCGCGCCGCCCGGTGTGGAGGAATCCGACGCCAGGGTCCAGGTTTGTGCGTCGGCCATGACGAGCACCAGCCTGCCCCTGGCCGGCTGTGGGCGCCCGGGCCGCCGATCGGTCACGTCGCGCACGTCGTCCCAGGCCCCTCGGCGCACCACCCCGGCCTGCATCACGGCGAACCCGTGCGGGTGCAGCACCAGATAACTCGTTCCCCGTGGGCGATCACCTGCCACAGATCCCGCACCCCGACGACGGCACCGCCGGCGGCCACGAACTGGACATCCGTTTGCGTCGGGCCGTCGAGGGCGGGGAGGTCCAGCCGGTCCAGCAGCACGAACAGGACATACAGCACGGCGCTGACCCACGCCGCCCCCGCCCAGCAGGGCGAGCAGAAAGACCGCCGCGGCCACGCCTTTGCCCAAGGGTGCGCCTCCGTTTCCCCGCGGGCGCGATCTACCCGCCGGGGCCGCGACGAGCGGTGGTCGACGGCGTGGTGGTCGGCGTGCCCGACAGGGTGGGCGCGTCGGTGGGGGTGGCCGGCACCGTCGAGGGCATCGAGGTCGGCGCCGGGGTGGTGTCACCCGGCGCGGCCAGCTCGGACATCGACAGCCAGGTTTCCCAGTCCACCGCCCAGTCCCACAGGTCGCCGTCGGCGTAGGACAGCGGGATTCCGGTGCCGGTGACCTCCACCGGGTCGCCGTAGATGGCGCTGGCGAAGTACTGCTCGGCGTCCTCGGTGGACAGGTTGATGCAGCCGTTGGTGACGTTGGTGTTGCCCTGCGAGCCGAGGCTGGCGGGGTTGGCGTGGATGAACTCGCCGTTGTTGGAGATCCGCACCGCCCACCGCTCGTGGATGTTCTCGTAGCCGGCGGCCGGGTTGGACATCCAGAAGTCGGCGTACTTCTCGGTGACCACGTGGATGCCGCTGCGGGTGACGTTGCGCGGCTGGTCGCCCTCGCCGTAGCTGCACGGGAAATCCATGATCACCGCGCCGTCGCGCAGGACCTGCAGGCGGTGCGACGGGGCGTGCGCGCGCACGAGCTGGTGGCGGCCGATCTGGAACTGCAGCGACATGTCCTGGGCCCCGTAGGCGCCGTCGCCGAACGCCAGCCCGTAGAACTTGGCGTCGACGGCGACGGTGGTGCCCGCCGGGTAGTACTCGCGGGTGCGCCAGTGCACCCGCGCGCCCTGCGCCTCGTCGGGCAGCCACGCCCAGCTGCCCTCCACCGGCGGGTCGGTGGTGACCGTCAGCGCCTGCTGCACCGCGGCCTTGTCGGCGATCGGGGCGTCGAACTGGATGATGATCGGCGCGGCCACCCCGACCGTCTGACCGTCGGCGAGCTGGAATCCGCCGTCGATGACCGCGGTGGGATGCACGGTGGCGAACGCGGCGTCGACCGGCACCGCCGCGCCGTCGCGGCCGACCATCGACCCCGACCAGGTGTAGGTCGCCGAGTAGCCCAGCGGTTCGGTGATCGTGTAGACGGTGCGGGTGCGGTCGAGCACCCCGGCGACCTGTTTGCCGTCGGGGTTGGTCAGCGCGACCCGCTGAAACCAGCCGTCGCGGACCTCGATGCTGACCGGGGCGGTGGGCAGCACGTCGGTGGCGTCGGCCTCGGGGTGCAACACCAGCGTCGGCGCCGGCTCCGCGGCGGTGTCCGTGCCGATCGAACTCCTCGAGCAGGCCGCCAGCACGGCCGGGCCGGCCACCCCGACGGCGAGGGCACCCAGCGCGGCACGCCGGGTGATCGGCGAGGGGTCACGGGGGGTCGTCACGGCACACCACGATACCGGGGCCGGTACCGGCGCGACGATGCTGATGAGGCGCTCTGGGCCGTCCTGGGCGGTCCCGGCCGCACAGCCTTGTGCAGCCAGGGCGACGAATCGCCGGTGAACACCACCGTGAGTACACAAGGCTTCGCCGTGAGTACACAAACCCCGGCGCTGCTACAGCGCGCAGCCGACCAGCACCGGTTCGGGCACCAGGGTGATCCCGAAGGCGTCGCGCACCCCGTCGCGCACCCGCCGCGCCAGCGCCAGCACGTCGGCGCTGGTGGCCTCACCGCGGTTGGTCAGCGCCAACGCGTGCTTGGTGGACAGCCGCGCCGGTGCCGCCGCGCCGGGGTAGCCCTTGGTGAACCCGGCGGCCTCCACCAGCCAGCCGGCGGCCAGTTTCACCCCGTCGGGCGCCGGGTAGTGCGGCACCGGCGTCTCGCTGCGCGCGGCGATGCGGTCGAAGACGTCCGCGGCCACCACCGGGTTGGTGAAGAACGAGCCGGCGCTCCAGGTGTCGTGGTCGTCGGCGTCGAGCACCATGCCCTTGCCGGCGCGCAGCGCGAGCACCGCCGCGCGCACCGCGGCCGGGTCGGCGCGTTGGCCGGGCTCGGCGCCCAGCGCGGTCGCCAGCTCGCCGTAGCGCAGCGGGGCCGAACGCCCGGCGGGGTCCAGCGCGAACCGGGCCTCCAACACGATGTGGCGCTCGGAGTGTTTGAGGATGCTGGAGCGGTAGCCGAACTCCAGCCGCGCCGGGGGCACCCACGCGACGGTGCCGGTGCGCCGGTCGAGCAGGCGCACCGCGGTGAGGGTGTCGGCGACCTCCGCGCCGTAGGCGCCGACGTTCTGCACCGGGGTGGCCCCCGCCGAGCCGGGGATGCCCGACAGGCACTCCAGCCCGCCCAGCCCGGCGGCCACCGTCGCGGCCACCACGTCGTCCCAGACGGCGCCGGCCTGCACCTGCACGGTGGCGCCGTCGATGCGGATCGCGGCGGCGGCCAGCTGCACCACGGTCAGGTCGGTGAGGGTGTCGGCGAGCAGCACGTTGGAGCCGCCGGCCAGCACCAGCACCCGCCGGTCGGGGTCGGCGTCGAGTTCGGTGAGCGCGGCGACGATCTGCTCGACGGTGTCGGCGGTGACCAGCTCGCCGGCGACCGGGCCCACCCGCAGCGTGGTCCGCGGGGCCAGCGGCACCGCCCGGGCCACCCGCGCGCCGCCGAACCGTGTGCTCACCCCGGAAACGGTAGCGTGACCAGCTATGCCGCGTTCATTCGACTTGTCGGCCGACTATCCGGCCGCGGTGGAGCGGGTGTTCGCCGCCTTCGGCGACGAACGCTACTGGCTGGCCAGGCTGGCCGACTCCGGTGCCGACGTCGCCACGCTGAACTCGATGCGCATCGACGCCGACGGCACCATCAAGGTGACCACCACCCAGAGCCTGCACCGGCAGCGCCTGCCGGCGTTGGCCACCCAGTTCCTGCACGGCAACCTCGAGGTGGTGCGCCACGAACTGTGGTATCCGGTGCGCGACGGCGCCAGCGACGGCGAGGTCAGCGCCGCGGTGACCTCCGCCCCGGCGTCGCTGTCGAGCAACGCCCGGCTGGTCCCGCACGACGACGGGTCGCGGTTGACCGTCGCCGCCGCGGTGCAGGTGAACGTCCCGTTGGTCGGCGGCAAGATCGAGACGGTGATCGCCGGGGCGCTGGGCGACCTGATGGCCGCCGAGCAGCGCTTCACCGCCACCTGGCTTCGCGGCGCGGGCGATTAGGCTGGCGTCATGCGGATTGCGCTGGCGCAGATTCTCAGCGGCACCGACCCGGGGGCCAACCTCGAGGTGGTGGCCGACTACGTCGGGCGCGCCGCGCAGCAGGGGGCGTCGCTGGTGGTGTTCCCCGAGGCCACCATGTGCCGGTTCGGGGTGCCGCTGGGCCCGGTCGCCGAACCCGTCGACGGCCGGTGGGCCGATCGGGTGCGCGCGCTGGCCGCCGACGCCGGGATCACCGTGATCGCCGGCATGTTCACCCCCGCCGACGCGGGCCGGGTGGCCAACACGCTGCTGGCGGTCGGCCCGGGTGTGGACACCCACTACGACAAGATCCACCTCTTCGACGCCTACGGGTTCACCGAGTCGCGCACCGTCGCCCCCGGGCGCCACCCGGTGGTGATCCCGGTCGACGGGGTCGGGGTCGGGCTGGCGACCTGCTACGACATCCGGTTCCCGGCGCTGTTCACCACCCTGGCCGACCGGGGTGCGGAGCTGATCGCGGTCTGCGCGTCGTGGGGGGCCGGGCCGGGCAAGGTCGACCAGTGGACGGTGCTGGCCCGCGCCCGCGCACTGGACAGCACCTGCTTCCTCGCCGCGGCCGGTCAGGCCGACCCCGGCGAGGCCCTCGCGGCCACGCGCGCCCCGACCGGGGCCGGGCACAGCATGGTGGTCTCCCCGTTCGGTGCGGTGCTGGCCGAGGCGCAGACCGCGCCGCGCCTGCTCACCGTCGACGTCGACGTCGCGGCGGTCGCCGAGGCCCGCCGCACCCTGGCCGTGCTGGCAAACCGCTCAGCGGTTGTTCACGTCGATAAGGCAGAATCGCGCGGGTGAGCACTCCCTCAGGCCCCCCGCCCGGTGATTCGCCCTGGGCGCGCCCGGGCCCGCCCGCCCCGCCGGCCCGGCCGGTCGATCCGCCCTCGCAGTCGACGACCCGCCGGATGAACGTCGGCGGGCGCCGGGGGGAGCCGCCGACCAACCAGCTCAGCCCGCCGCCGCAGCCCCCGCCGCCGGGCGGGCCGGGCCCGCAGCCCGCACCGCCGCCGGCCCCGCCGGGCGCCCCCGGCGGCGCTGTCCCGCCGCAGCCCCCGCCCCCGCCGGCCGAGCCCCCTGCGGCCTCGGGGGACTCCGCGGGCCGCGGGCCGCGGCGCCGGCTGCGCCACCTGGTCAGCGACCCGCTGTCGATCCTGCTGATTTTGGTCACCGTGCTCGCCCTGGTGGCGGTCGGGGTGATCGGCTCGGAGGTGGTGGCCCGCCGGATCGCCAACGGCAAGGTCTCCGACGCCGCGAGCTGTGAGATCCAAGACGGTGTCAAGGTGTCGTTCGGGGTGACCCCGCCGGTGCTGTGGCAGCACTTCAGCGGCCACTACACCAACATCGGCATCCACAGCGAGGGCAACCAGGTCCGCCACGCCAAGGGCATGACCGTCGACATCAACATCCGCGACGTCGACCTCACCCCGGTCGGCGACTCCAAGGGCACCATCGGCGCGCTGAACGCGGCGATCACCTGGGAGTCGACCGGCATCGCCGAGACGGTGAAATCGGAGATCCCGATGATCGGTGGGCTGGCGGTCAACTCGGTGAACACCAACCCGAACGACGGCACCATCGAGCTCAAGGGCACGTTCAGCCACATCATCGCCAAACCGAAGGTGGTCGACGGCGGGTTCGCGCTGGAGGTGGTGAAGTTCTCCGGGCTGGGGTTCACCCTGCCGCGGGAGAGCATCCAGTCGATGCTCGACGACTTCACCAAGGACCTGACCAAGGACTATCCGCTGGGGATCCGCGCCGACAGCGTCAACGTCACCGACAGCGGGGTGATCGCCCACATGTCCACCGAGAACGCGCCGATCCCGAAAAGCGACAACCCCTGCTTCCAGAACCTCTAGACCCCGGCGCTCAGTCGAGGCCGTCGAGCACCGCCCGGGTGCCCGACAGGCCCAGCCGGGTCGCCCCGGCGGCGAGCATGGCGGTCGCGTCGGGGCCGGTGCGGATGCCGCCGCTGGCCTTGACCCCGAGCCGACCGTCGACCGCGTCGGCCATCACCTCGACGGCGCGCACCGCCGCACCGCCGGCCGGGTGGAACCCGGTGGAGGTTTTGACGAAGTCCGCCCCGGCGTTCTCCGCGGCGCGGCACGCCCCGATCAGCGCCTCCTCACCGGCCCCGCCGAGCAGCACCGCCGATTCGACGATCACCTTGAGCACCGTGTCGGGCACCGCGGCGCGCACCACCGCGATGTCGGCGGTGACCGCCGCGAGGTCACCGGCGAGCACCGCGCCGACGTCGAGGACCACGTCGATCTCCGCGGCGCCGTCGGTCACCGCACGGGCGGCCTCGGCGGCCTTGATCGCGCTGTGGTGTTTGCCCGACGGGAACCCGGCGACCGCCGCGACGGGCAGCGTGGCGCCGGGCCCGTCGCCGGCCGCGTCGCGGGCGGCGATCGCGTCGGGCACCATCGACGGGGACACACAGACCGCGTAGACCCCCAGCTCGATCGCCTCGGCGACGGCGGCCGCCACGTCGGCGACGGTGGCCTCCGGTTTGAGCAGGGTGTGGTCGACGACGGCGGCGACCCGCTCGCGCGCGCCGGGGCTCACCAGGACCGTTCCGGGGCGCCGGGGTTGCATTCGGCGTCGAGCATGGCGGCCTCCGAGACCACCGGACGCCACGGCTCGAGGTTCCAGCTGGGTTTGCCCGGGCGGGCCAGTTCGGCGTAGTCCCAGTGGCAGCGGAACTGCGCGTACATGCCGGGCCCGGCGGCGTCGGGGGCCTGGGCGAGCACCTGCGACCAGGCCCGCTCGCCGGCCGGCGTCGCCCCGGCCCGCACCGCGGCCTCCCGGCCCTCGGCGGTCGGATAGATGCGCAGGCTGGGCCGGCCGTCGACGTGGGCCCACTCGACGCGCCCGATCAGCGGCGCCGGGTCGGCGTCGGTGTCGGCGTGCGCCGGGGCACCCACCGACGCCGCGACGGTGAGCAGCAGGGCCGCGAACATCCGGCGCACGGCGCTACCGGGACTTGCCCTGGATCTCAAGCAGCCGGGGTCGCACATCGACCAGGTAGACGCCGACGGCGCAGGCCGCGATCACCCAGCCGAGGATGAATTGGGGCAGCGCCGACAGCAGCACCGAGGCCCCCAGGATCACCAGCCAGACGGGTTTGGTCAGTTTATCGGTGGCGGTGTAGGCGTCCGGGCGCTGCAGGGCGGCGTGGACCAGCCCGTACAGGGCGGTCCCGAACACCGCGATCTGCAGGGCCAGCAGCACCAGATTCACCGCGTTGGCGAACATCACCGTGCCAGTTTAAACACCGGCCTGAACGCCGGCTCCCCCCGTCACCGGGGGCGACGGGGGGAGCGGTGCACGGTGTGCGGGCGTGGCGAACTACTTCTGGGTGACCTTCTTGGCGGTGGCCTTCTTGGCCGGGGCCTTCTTGGCCGCCGTCTTCTTGGCCGGGGCCTTCTTCGCCGGGGCCTTCTTCGCCGGGGCCGGCTGCTCGTCCTTCTTGGGCAGCTCGACACCGACCAGCTTGGCGGCGCGCTCGCCGACGACCCGGGTCTGCTCGGCGACGTTGCCCAGGGCCTCCTGGGTCAGCTCGACGGCCTGGTCGACGTAGCCCTCGGCCCGCCCGGCGGCGTCCTCGAACGCCGCCTGGTGGCGCAGCCGGTCCAGCGCGGCCTCACCGCGGGCGACCAGGTCGTTGTAGCGGGTGGTGGCGGCCTCCACGTAGCCCTCGGCGGCCTTGCGCAGCTCGTCGGAGGTGAACTTCTCGCGCAGCTCCTCGAACTGCTCGGGCAGGTCCTCCTGCAGCTTGGTCAGCCGCGCGCGGCTCTCCTCCACGCGGGTGGTGGTGGTCGCGCGGGCCTCGTCGGCACGGTCGCGCATGTTGGCCACCAGGTCGCTCACGGTGGCCAGCGCCAGGTCGGCGGCCCCCAGGGCAGCCAGCAGCGGGGCCTTCAGTTCGTCGATGTTCGGGTTCTCAGCCATGGTTGGTCCTTTCTACAGATGGTCGATTTCCTGTGCTTTTGCGCGATCGTGCGGAGTCAGTCAGACGGCGGCTCCTCACGGTCGCTGGTGTTCTGCTGGATGAACGAGGTGTAGATGTCCAACAGAACCTGTTTCTGCCGTTCGGTGATCGCGCTGTCGGTGATGATGGCGTCGCGCACCTCGCTGTTGGGGCTGGGCTCTAAGATCCCGGCCCGCACGTAGAGGACCTCCGCCGACATCCGTAACGCCTTGGCGATCTGGCTGAGCACGTCAGCAGACGGCTTGCGCAACCCCCGCTCGATCTGGCTGAGATAGGGGTTGCTCACACCGGCCTTGTCGGCCAACTGCCGCATTGACACCTGGGCGGCCTCCCGCTGCGAACGGATGAAGCTCCCGATGTCCGACGCCGCGGTGGAGACCACCGTGGCAAGCTTCTCGTCTTGCGACATCGGCCCTCCGCGGCGTCGTCCGATCAATGCTGACGACCCCAGCGTAACAACCGGTGCTAACTTTTGCAAGCACTAGCTAGCGCAGGTCAGAAGGCAAATTGCGCGATTGTGTAGATCACCAGACCGGCGAGGGAACCGACCACGGTGCCGTTGATCCGGATGAACTGCAGATCGCGGCCGACGTGCAATTCGATGCGCCGGCTGGCCTCGGCGGCGTCCCAGCGCTCGATGGTCTCGGTGATGACCGCGGTGATCTCCACCCCGTACTGGGCGACGAGGTGCTGGGCGGCGCGCACGATCCAGTTGTCGACCTTGGCGCGCAGGTCGGCGTCGTCGCGCAGCGCCTCGCCGAGGCGCACCACGGTCTCGGCGACCCGGGTGCGCAGGGTGCTCGACGGGTCGTCGACGCCCTCGAGGACCAGCCGCTTGAGTGTCTTCCAGGCGGTCTCGGCCGCGGCGGTGACCTCCTCGCGGGCCATCAGCTGGTCCTTGACGTTGTCGGCGCGCGCGATGGTGTCGGGGTCGTGCTGCAGATCCTCGGCGAACTCGAACAGAAACCGGGTGGCCGAGCGGCGCAGCTCATGGCCGGGGTCGCGGCGCACCTTGTCGGTGAAGTCCATCAGCTCGCGGTGGATGCGGTCGCCGACCAGCTGGTCGACGAAGCGCGGCGTCCAGGTCGGCGAGTCGCGGGTGACCACCCGTTCGATGGTCTCCCCGGCGTTCAGCGACCACTGAAACGCCCGGTCGGCCAGCAGCTGGATCAACGCCTCCTGGCGGTTCTCGGCCAACAGGGTGGCCAGCATCCGGCCCACCGGCGGGCCCCAGCGCGGCTCGGCGATGCGGCGCACGATCATCCGGTCGATGACCGCCTGCACGTCGTCGTCGCGCAGCATCTCCACCAGCACCCGCAGCACGGTGGCGGTCTCGGCGGCCACCCGCTCGGCGTGCCCGGGTTCGGCCAGCCAGGCGCCCACCCGGCTGCCCACCGCGGCGTCGCGCAGCTTGGTGGCCACCACCTCCGGGGACAAGAAGTTCTCCCGCACGAACGTGCCCAGGCCCTGTCCGAGCTGGTCCTTTTTGCGTTTGATGATCGCGGTGTGCGGGATCGGCAGGCCCAGCGGGCGTTTGAACAGGGCGGTGACCGCAAACCAGTCGGCGAGGGCACCGACCATGCCGGCCTCGGCGGCCGCGCCGACGTAGCCGACCCAGACGGCGGCGGTGCCGTCGGCGCCCGTCGCGCGGCAGAGCAGAAACACCACCGTCGCGCCGAGCAGAAAGCTCAGCGCCACCACCTTCATCCGCCGCAGCGAGGTCAGCCGGGCGGCGTCGGCGACCGGGTCGGCCCCGGCGAAGGATTCGGCGAACGATGCGGTCAGCGCCCCGCGCGCGCCGGCGGGGTCGGGTCGATGCGCCACGGAACCATCATCCACATTCGCCGCCCACCGCGCCGGTCGGGCCCGTCGGGCGCACCCGCGACCCGGCCGGCCCCCCTCCCCGGCGGTGATCCGTAGTATCTAGGGCAACCAGCGAGTGAGAATCGGCGAAGGTGGACCCCGACATCCCGACCAGAACCGCCAAGGCTGACGGCCGCAAACGGCGTTGGCACCGGCACAAAGTGGAACGCCGCACCGAATTGGTCGACGGCACCTTGGACGCTATCCGCCACCGGGGCCGCCACGTGAGCATGGACGAGATCGCCGCGGAGATCGGGGTCTCCAAAACGGTGCTCTACCGCTACTTCGTCGACAAGAACGACCTGACCACCGCGGTGATGATGCGGTTCGCCCAGACCACGCTCATCCCCAACATGGCCGAGGCGCTCTCGGCGCACCTCGACGGCTTCAGCCTGGTGCGCGAGATCATCCGGGCCTACGTCGAGACGGTGGCCGCCGAACCGGAGATCTACCCGTTCGTGATGGCCAACAGTTCGGCGTCGAAGAGCAAGGTCATCGCCGATTCCGAACGGATCATCGCCGGGATGCTCGCGGTGATGCTGCGCCGGCGCATGCAGGAGGCCGGCATGGACACCCGCGGGGTGGAGCCGTGGGCCTATCACACCGTCGGCGGGGTGCAGTTGGCCACGCACTCGTGGATGTCGAATCCGCGGATGAGCTCCGACGAGCTCATCGACTACCTGACGATGCTGAGCTGGAGCGCGATGGTCGGCATCGTCGAGATGGGCGGGTCGCTGGAGAAGTTCAACGCCCAGCCGCACCCGTCACCGATCGTGCCGCCGATGTCGGAGATCCCCGAGCCGCCGACCGCCGCTCAGTAGCGGTATCAGTAGCGGTAGAAGCCCCGGCCGGTCTTTTTGCCCAGCCGGCCGGCCTCCACCATGCGCAGCAGCAGCGGGGGCGCGCTGTAGTGCGGCTCCTTGAACTCGTCGAACATCTTGTCGGCGATGAGTTTGAGGGTGTCCAGGCCGACCAGGTCCGACAGCCGCAGCGGCCCCATCGGGTGGGACAGCCCCGCCACCACCGCCTTGTCGACGTCCTCGACGGTGGCGAAGCCGCCTTCGACCATGCGGATCGCGGCGAGCAGGTAGGGCACCAGCAGCGCGTTGACCACGAAGCCGGAGCGGTCCGAGCAGCGCACCACCTGCTTGCCGAGCACCTCGCCGGCGAACTGTTCGGTGCGCGCGGCCGCGGCCTCGTCGGTGGCCAGGGTGCAGACCAGCTCCACCAGCGGCAGCACCGGGACCGGGTTGAAGAAGTGCAGACCCACCACGCGCTGCGGGTTCTGCGTGGCCGCGGCGATCTTCATGATCGGGATCGAGGAGGTGTTGGAGGCCAGCACCGCGTCGGGGTCGGTGATCACCCGGTCCAGCTCGGCGAAGATCTCGGCCTTGACGGTGTCGTCCTCGATCACCGCCTCCATCACCAGCTGCCGGTCGGCCATGTCGGCCAGATCGGTGGTGAAGGTGAGTTTGTCCAGCGCCTGGTCGCGTTCGCGCTCGGTGATCTTGCCCGCGCTCACCCCGCGCTCCAGCGACTTGGTGATGCGGTTGCGTCCAGCGGTGACCAACGCCTCGGTGGTCTCGAAGACCGTGACCGCCACCCCGGCGCGCGCGGAGACCTCGGCGATGCCGGCCCCCATCTGCCCGGCGCCGACCACACCTACTCGTTCGATTGACACGGCTCTCCTTCGGTCGCGGGCTCCAACACGCCCTGCCCAACATCGCCGGGCGGGGCCCGTGCTGTCAACTTCGCTGCGGTGATCGGTCGCGGTGGCCCACCGGCGGTGGCGCGCGCCGGGGTTGTGCCGGGGTTGTGCGCCGGGGTTGTGCACCGGGGGCGGACCCTTGTGCACCGGCGGCGGCCGCTACCGGCGTGTCGGCACCGTCACCGCACACACCCGGCGCCGGCGGCCGCCGGTGCTCCCGACGGCCGCCGAGGCCCGCGCACCGGCCCGCCTCAGTGAAACTGGCCCTCCTCGGTGGAGCCGGTCAGCGCGGTCGTCGACGAGTTGGGGTCGACGGTGGTGGCGATCCGGTCGAAGTAGCCCGCACCGACCTCGCGCTGATGGCGGGTGGCGGTGTAGCCGCGCTGCTCGGCGGCGAACTCGCGCTCCTGCAGCTCCACGTAGGCGCTCATCTGGTTGCGGGCGTAGCCGTGGGCCAAATCGAACATCGAGTAGTTCAGCGCGTGGAAGCCGGCCAGGGTGATGAACTGGAACTTGAAGCCCATCGCGCCGAGCTCGTTCTGGAATTTGGCGATGGTGGCGTCGTCGAGGTGCTTGCGCCAGTTGAACGACGGCGAGCAGTTGTAGGCCAGCATCTGGTCGGGGAACTCCGCCTTGACCGACTCGGCGAACTTGGCCGCCAGCTCCAGGTCGGGGGTGCCGGTCTCCATCCAGATCAAATCGGCGTAGGGCGCGTAGGCCTTGGCCCGCGCGATGCACGGCTCGATGCCGTTGCGCACCTGGTAGAAGCCCTCGGCGGTGCGCTGCCCGGTGATGAACGGGCGGTCCCGCTCGTCGACGTCGGAGGTGATCAGGGTGGCCGCCTCGGCGTCGGTGCGCGCGATCACCACGGTCGGCACGTCGGCGACGTCGGCGGCCAGCCGGGCCGAGGTCAGCGTGCGGATGTGCTGCTGGGT
>Ga0079225_10000795_pt1 | contig 17240 bp, 15 predicted proteins | sample Poulit2012_FD_76344 | JGI IMG/M metagenome (GOLD analysis project Ga0079225, IMG submission 76344) | Agricultural soil microbial communities from Georgia to study Nitrogen management - Poultry litter 2012 | ecosystem: Environmental > Terrestrial > Soil > Agricultural land | place: USA: Georgia... | reverse complement strand
CATTAGTTTTAGCATCATTCGTTGTTCTTAAAACAAAAGGAAGCACTATTATTTTTGACATTCATTCACCTCCCTCGAAAGTTTATCGTGATAGATGATGTTTAGTGATCGTATCAAGCTTGTCTACTCAATTAAGTATAATAGATGTTGATAGAGAAGGTTGTCATATTAATTCAATTTAGTTAGCTTTTCGAAATTTGAATAGTAAGTACTAGAGAGGTATTAACTTTTGTGGGTATTTCCTCATGGTATAGAGGAATCAAGTAAGCCACTTGATTATTTTTCCTGTCACTCTATAGTTAAGAGAAAGTTATAACTTGTCTTTTATATTTCGATCTATTCCATTTAAATGTTTTGATGAGGAAGGAGGGGCTTCGATGGAACGGGTAAACTTTTATAAGCAAGCAAACTTTAAACAGGCTGCGGAGAAAACATTCATCTTACAAAGGGAATTGATTCAAGAACTTATTCCAAACGCGGATATACAACATGTCGGTAGTACCGCTATACCAAATAGCCTGACAAAGGGAGATTTAGATATCCAAGTTCGTGTTTCCGAAAAAGAATTTCTCCAGGCCGTTGAGGCTCTTTCTACACTTTATGAATCTAATGAGGGTAGTGTAAAAACGAATGAGTTCAGCGCATTTAAAAATGATTCAACTAATCCTCCCTTAGGTATACAACTTACTGTTGTGAATTCAGAACTTGACTTTTTTTGGAAGTTTAGAGATGTGTTATTGGAAAACGCTCCATACAGAATTGAGTATGATCAATTGAAGATGAAATATGAAGGGCAAGCGATGGAAGCGTATAGAGAGGCTAAAAATAACTTTTTCGAAAAAATCAAACAGACTCCCGAGTTTAAGAGTTTGAACACTGGAAAATGAAATAACTAAAGCGTTGTTCTAGTTCAGATTGTGGAAGACCATAAGCCTCATTCCTCGTTAAACATATGGAGGGACTAGGTAGGATTTTTTCTTTTGGAATCCTCTACTTTTTTGACTACACATATATAAGCTGATTATTACTCAGATTTTATACCTAATATATAGGTGGGGTCGCGATTCCCATAGATATTATCAATTCTCGTTTCTTTATTAGAACAAGCAAAATTCAGAATAATTTTTAATTCACCACTTGCAATGCGCTTACATTTGTTTTATAATATTGCTAAATCGATTTACTAAACCGGTTTAGTGAAATTGGAATAGGAGATAAGTGAATGAAAGCAATAACGATAGCAGATGTAGCTAAACATGCAGGGGTGTCGAAAAGTACGGTATCTCAGTACTTAAATAAGCGCTACAATTATATGGGTGAAAAAACGAAGCTGCGAATTGAGCAGGCGGTTGCAGAATTGGGTTATAGCCCAAATATCGTAGCAAGGAGTTTAAAGCAAAAATCAACAACTACGATAGGGGTCATTGTAGCAAATATCTTGCACGTCTTTTCTACACAGGTTACCCGGGCGATAGAGGACTTTTGTAATGATAAGAATTTTCATGTCATCATGTGTAATGCTGATGATGATCCAATTAAAGAAAAAGAGTATATTGAAATGCTTCGTGCTAAACAGGTTGACGGGATCATTGCTTTTCCCACAGGTGGTAATGTGGAATTGTTTCAAAATCTGCTTCAAGATAACTACCCAATCGTATTTATGGATCGATTAATTCCCGGATTATCCGTCAATACCGTGTTGCTCGACAATGAGAAAGCATCTTTTTTAGCGGTAGACCACTTTGTTAGTAAAGGACATGAAAAAATAGGCTTGCTTACTCCACCACTTCGGGAGAAATTAACACCTCGACTGGAGCGAATTAATGCATACAAAAAAGCATTGCAGTCACATGATATTTCTTTTCAGCCCGATTACTTGGTCAGTCAAGAAATCGATAATCTACAGGAAGCAGTTATCAATATGATGGAGCTTCCAAATCCACCAACAGCACTGCTCGCATTAAATGATCGGGTTTTATTTGAAATCTTAAGCTATGCAAAAAAGCAAGAGGTAAACATACCAGAAGATGTGGCACTAATTGGAATTGATGATGTTTCCTTTGCTGGAATTTACCGACCTGCTTTGACAACCGTAGCACAGCCAGCATTTGACATGGGGAAAAAGGCGGCGGAATTATTACTGAATCAAATTAGGAATAAATCAAGTGATAATAGTAAAGAAATATATCGGTTCGAACCACAGTTAATCGTACGCGAATCTTGTTAATCACAAGATAAATGAACTCATGGAAAGGATGAAGAATAGTGAAGAAAATTACCGATATGCTCGTTTCGGAAGTAACGGAAGTTTTACAACAGGTAGACCCAATAGAATCAACGGAATTAGCGGAAGAAATTTTTCGTGCAAAGACTATCTTTGTTGCTGGAACAGGTCGATCTGGATTGATTGGAAAGGTGTTTTCTATGCGAATGATGCACAGTGGTTATTCAATATATGTTGTAGGTGAAACAATTACACCGAGTATCGAAACAGGAGATCTGTTGCTTGTTATTTCCGGATCGGGAAGCACGAGCACATTAAAGCACTTTGCAACGAAGGCAAAAGAAGTTGGCGCAAAAGTTGCCTTAGTGACAACAAATAAACAATCGGATATCGGGAAAATCAGTGACTACTGTGTAACCATTCCAGCAGCAACAAAAAAACGACTTGAGATCGAGCCGGAAACGATCCAGCCACTAGGAAGCCAGTTTGATCAATCCGCGCATCTACTGATGGACGCGATTGTCGTTTATCTTTTGCAAGATTCAGAAGGAGGAAGACATACGGATTTAAATAAAAAACATGCCAATTTAGAATGAAAATAGGAGATGGTTTGCGATGTCGTTAATAGATGAAATTAAAAGGAATAAAATTGTAGCAGTTATTCGGAATGCTGACGAACAAAATATAGTGCCAATCCTTGAGGCACTTGCTGCGGGAGGAGTATCTACCGTTGAAATCACGGCGGAAACACCGCATGTAGAGAAAGTTATTGAAAAGGCTGTAGAAGAGATTGGGGACAAAGTAAATATAGGTGCAGGCACTGTGTTGGATGCGGAAACAGCAAGACGAGTAATCATGGCAGGTGCAACATTCATTGTTTCGCCAACATTAAATACAGCTACATTGGAATTAACGAATAGATACAATATTTTGAATATACCAGGTGTATTTACACCAACTGAAATCTTGACTGCCTATGAACATGGTGCACAAATGGTGAAAATTTTCCCAGCAGATGCATTAGGACCGAACTATATTAAAAATATTCTTGGACCGCTACCATACGTACAGGCAATGGTAACGGGTGGAATTACACTGGATAATATGAATGATTATCTTGCCAAAGGTTGTGTCGCAGTCGGAATCGGTAGCAATCTTGTCAATGCGAAGGAACTTCATACTGAGGGAGACTATCAAAGTTTAACTGAGACTGCGAAGCAATACGTGGCTAAGTTGAATGAATAGCAATCGTAATGTATATAAAACAATTAAAAAGGAGGCTTTACCCGTGAATAGAAATAAATACGTTTTCATTTTACTGATAATTGGGACTATGTTGTTGTTTACAGGTTGCGCGGACAAAGAGAAGGGGGATGATACAGATGATACAGTAAAAATAATTGCAGGTCATAATCAGACGTCTCCAGATAACCCATATCAGACCGGATTATTAAAATTTAAAGAAGTCGCTGAGGACTTGTCTAATGGCTCGATTGAAGTGGAAGTACATGCGGGAACGATCGGAACGGAGGAGCTGGAACTTGTTGAAAAGCTACAATTAGGCGCGGTGGATGTTGTAGTTATATCACCAGGTTTTATGACGCAAACTGGAATCAGAGAAGTAGATTTATTCTCTGCACCTTATCTATTTAATAGTTACGAGCATTGGCTGGACACGGTGGATGGAGAAGTTGGAGAGGAAATGGCAACGATCATTAATGAGAAATCGGATAACTCTTTTAAACTATTAGGCTATTGGTCCGCAGGGGTCAGACATTTTTATGGAAAGGGCCCCCTTGAAAATGTTGAGGACTTGCAAGGTGTATCTCTACGTACGCAAACATCTGGTGTCATTTCTGACTTTTGGAAGGAAACTGGGGCTATTCCTTCAGGGATCTCATGGGGAGAGTTATATCAGGGATTGCAACAAGACGTAGTTGACTCCTCTGAAAACTCATATCCATTTTTCGTACAACAGGCACACCATACGACGCCAAACGGTAAATATATAACGGAAACGGCACATGATTATACGACAAGGTTTTTACTGATAAATGGAGAGAAGTTTGATGATTACTCTGCAGAACATCAAGACATCATTCTACAAGCTGCTGAGGAATCTGTAAAAGCAGAAAGAGAAGCTACAATTGAGCAGGATATTGAATATAAAGAAGATGCACTTGATGATGGCGCAATTATCAGCGAAATTGATAGACAGCCCTTCATTGATATTGCTAGACCTATTCTGGACGATTTTGCAGAAGAGATTGAGGTAGACGATTTATTACAGACAATTAGAGAGTTAGAGTAAAAAAATAGAGTGGGGGTAATCGCTGTGAAACGTTTTGTACAAGTACTTGAAAAAGCACAGATGGCTGCAGGAGTTTTATTCTTATGTGTCTTCTTTCTGGTAGTTATCATACAGATTGTTACGAGATATATGGGAGTGTCCGTGATCTGGACAGAAGAGGTGGCGAATTATGCCTTCATGTGGGCAGTTTTCATGGGGGCCGCAGTTATGGTCAATAGCAGGGAGCATTTTAATTTTGATTTTATTCAAAGAAAACTCCAAGGGAAGCGAAGATTTGCATTGGGCATATTTAATGATCTTGTATTAATTATATTTAATGTCTTTATCTTTATATTGGGGATACAGATTGTCGTGGAATTTTGGAATTACACGTGGTCAACGATACCAGAAATGAAAATGGGCTACATCTGGATTGCCATTCCAATCATGTCTGGAACAATGATTATTTACTCGTTGTCCCACTTAGTAGATCATATAAAAGCACTCAAAGCAAAGGAGGTAAGTGAATAATGGGCTTTCTATTACTTGGACTATTTATTGTATTAATGTTAGTTGGTGTACCGATCGCATTTGTTATTGGCATCGTGGCCTTAATGGGGATCTTCGGTATTCCATATACACCTGAAGCGACTGTGCCGATGAAGATGGTGAACGGACTAGACTCCTTTGTATTGTTGGCGGTGCCATTATTTATACTGGCAGCTAATTTAATGAACTCAGGAAAAATTTCAGAGAAGTTAATTGATCTTGCTTTGGCCATTGTTGGCCCAGTCCGTGGTGGGCTGGCACATGCAAACATACTTGTATCTATGATGTTTGCTGGTGTTTCGGGTGCAGCACAGGCGGATACAGCGGGTGTAGGAAAGATACTCATTCCTAGTATGCTAAAAAAGGGCTATGACAAAGAGACGGCTGTAGGTGTTACGGCTGCATCTTCCACTATAGGAGTTGTGATTCCTCCAAGTATACCGATGATCATATTTGCCGGGTTAACAAATGCTTCCATCGGAGCCTTATTTCTTGGAGGTATTGTCCCAGGAATTCTAATTGGTTTGGGTATGATGATCTTTGTGTATATCATGGCTATTAAAAAGGATTATCCGCGGGATGATCGTGTAGCGTTCAAATCATTTTTGAAATTATTAGGTCAATCTATCCCGGCGCTATTCACGCCTGTAATTATTATTGGTGGGATTATCTTCGGATTTTTTACAGCTACAGAAGCTGCAGCAATTGCATCACTTTATACATTGCTTGTATGTATGTTTTACTATAAAACAATACGAGTAAAAGATTTACCGAAAATTTTAAAAGATACGCTAGCATTGAGTTCTCTTTCACTCTTTGCATTAGCAGCTGCAAGTTCACTTGGTGAGTTGATGAGTTATTACCAGTTGGGAACATTAGCAGAGGAATTTTTCACTAATCATGTGGGGACCAAATGGCTGTTTCTAATTATTATTATTCTGTTTTTCCTGTTTATTGGGACATTTATGGATGCGATTCCAGCGATGATACTATTTGTACCCGTTGTTTTACCAACTGCCTTGGAATTCGGAATTGATCCCGTACACCTCGGATTAATTGTGGTGATCACATTAGCGATCGGGTTAATTACACCACCATATGGTTTATGTTTATTAATTGCCGCAAAGATAGGAGAAATCTCAATAGAAAGGTCGTTCGTATCAGTAATACCATACATTACGATTATATTAGTTGTGTTAATATTTATTGCCTTCTTCCCAGATATTGCTTTTTATATCCCAAGAGCAATTAATCCAAGTTTGTTTTAACATAAGGTGATAATCACGAAAGAGGGTAATGAATCATGAGTAATGACAAACAACGAGCAGCTGAAAAGTCGGTCAGTTATATAAAAGATGGTATGATTGTTGGGCTTGGCTCTGGTTCCACTGTGAACTTGATGCTTAAGGAATTAGGGAAACGTGTGAAAGAGGGACTCAATATTAAGGGGATACCCTCATCAAAGAAGACGGAACGACTTGCGAATGAATTAGGTATTCCATTAACAGACTTTTCCAGTGTTGATAGAATTGATATAGCAATTGATGGAGCAGATGAAGTGGATAGTGGGTTCAATATAATAAAAGGTGGTGGCGGCTCGCTTGTAAGAGAAAAAATAGTTGCTGCCGCGGCGGGCAAGTTAATTATTGTTATTGATGCTTCAAAAAAAGTGTCTAAATTGGGTCGTTTTCCTTTAGCAATCGAAGTTGTTCCATTTGGATGGGAAATGACTTCACGGAACATCGAAGCGCTTGGGGGCGTCCCGATTTTAAGAAAACATGCTGGAAGGGTATTTCTATCCGACAACGGGAATTATATTTTGGATTGTAAATTTGATGAAATGACAGCGCCTAAAGCGTTACATGGAAAGATAAAGAGCTTAATCGGTGTTGTGGAAACGGGGTTGTTTATTGATATGCTCGATGAAATAGTGATAGCGTCTAATGGAAAAGTCACGATAATTAGAGCGGGTGAAGAAACTTGGAGGGATGGAAGTGAATGATGTCATAACAATTGGCGAAGCAATGATTACATTCAATCCAAGTGCAACTGGACCAATGAAGTTTGTAAATACATTTGAAAAAAAGATAGGTGGAGCGGAGCTGAACCTTGCGATCGGTTGTGCACGTCTCGGCCTCAAAGCGGGATATATTAGTAGACTGGGCAATGATGAATTCGGCAAATATATCCAGACATTTGCTCGTGGGGAAGGTATTGATGTGTCACAAGTTGAATTGGTTGATGGTTATCCAACATCACTGAATTTTAAAGAGATAATGGAAGATGGTAATGTACGAACCTTTTATTATCGTGACAAATCACCTACATTGACTCTGTCACCTGATGATTTGAATGAAGAGTTTTTTCGCCAAGCCAATGTTTTGCATTTAACCGGAATATATCCCGCGATTGATCCGAATAATATGGCCGTTTTTGAACGTGCTATTGAGTTGGCGAAAAAGCATGAATTAAAGATTTCCTTTGATCCAAATATACGCTTGCGCATGTGGAGTAAAGAAGAAGCAAAAAAGGTGTTGTCTAAAATTCTCCCAAGTGTAGATATTCTACTTGCGGGGGATGAGGAGATGGAGATCATCATCGGTGAAAAAGAACCGAGAGCAATCATTGAAAAGGCAAAACAGCTCGGTATCTCTTTTATTGCGGTAAAACAGGGGGAGAAGGGAGCTGTCGGTTACTACGATGGGGATATCATTGAATCCCCTGTAGTTAAAGCATCGAAAGTAGTGGATACCGTTGGGGCAGGTGATGGATTTAATTCAGGTGCGCTGTTTGGCATTCTTAACGGTTGGTCTTTAGAAAGAACAATGAGATTTGCCAACACAATTGGTTCGATGGTTGTTGGTGTACTAGGTGATAATGAGGGATTACCATATTACGAAGAAGTACAAGAGAGACTCGGTGAGATTGAACGTATTGAAAGATAGGACAGGGGTATGTATATGAAATTACAACTGGCATTAGACAGATTGACAGAAAAGGAATGTTTATCTGTTTTGGAGGAGACTAAGGAAAGTATCGATATCATCGAAGTTGGTACCGGTGTTATTAAAGAGTATGGCATGTCAATAGTTCGTACGATAAGGGAACTTTATCCGGATAGGTTAATTGTTGCGGATATGAAAACATGTGACGCTGGTAAGCATGAAGCACTGCAAGCATTTGAAGCTGGTGCGGATATTACAACAGTAATGGCATTCTCTGCCGATGCGACGATAACGGATACATTGGAAATTGCCAAAGAAACTGGCAATCGAGTAATGTTAGATCTGCTAGAGGTTCATGCAAGGGATAGAATTGCAGAATTGGAAGGGCTCGGTGTAGAACTTGTCAGTCTGCATGTTGGAAAGGACAGGCAAGCAGAAGAACGCTTTAATACGGAATTATTTTCTCTCGTAAGCGGTTATAATTTTGAAGTAACGGTTGCTGGTGGGATCAATCTGGATACACTTCCTGATATCATCCAGGAGAACCCGGACACGATTATAGTCGGGAGTGCTATTACAAAGGCAAAAAATCCAGGAGAAGTTGCTGCTGAAATAAAAGAGATGCTTAAGACGAATTAACTCATCGTTCATGTTGAATACCTGGTTAAACATGGCTATTCATACCCCCTACTTAGAAAATACAAGTTTTTTTAAGTAGGGGGTTATAATTTGAGAAAGATATCGAATGAATAGTTCAATGGATTGTCTAGGTTATTGAGAGTAAAGATTTACTTAGTTTAGAATCCTATGTAATTTGCGAATTGATTCCGGTATTTCTTTGATACGTATATTTGCAAATCCAATAACTAACTCGATGAAATTGGGCTCCTTATATTGAATTTTCAACATAAACCGTCTCATCGAATAAACCTCGAGTTCCTCCTGTTTCGCTCTGTACTCTATATCTTCATAGCTCCGATTAGTTTTAAATTTAGCTAAGAAGTGAAGTCCAGCGGGGATGTCTTTAATAATGATATCCGCTTTAAATTGCTCTGTTAACTGTTCAATTAAGTAATTTCTTTTTTCTTCATAATGATGATTCATTCTTTTTATATGTCGTGCATGCGCTCCGCTCTTGATAAAGTAATGTAAAGTATACAATCCTATTGTATTACTATATTGCATTAAGTCAGCATACTGTTTCCGGTACTCCCTTAAAATATTAATAGGGAGCACCATATAGCTAATTCTTAACCCAGGTAGTAATGATTTAGAAAAAGTTCCCGTATAAATAACCCGATCGTTTCGGTCTAAGCTTTGTAAGGAAGGAATACTGTCTGTTTTATATTTAAAGTCACTATCATAGTCATCTTCAATAATAAATCGATCATTTTCTTGTATCGCCCAGTTTAATAATTCGATCCGCCTTGATATTGGCATAATTGTCCCCGTTGGGAATTGATGGGATGGGGTTACGATTAAAACATTAGCCTTTGATGCTTCTACTTTCTTAATATCAACGCCGTTTTCATCCAATTGAATGGGTTGAACGTTCACACTCATTCTTTTTAATAACGTATAAAATCGAGAATAGCCAGGATCTTCAATAGCAACGATGGTAGATTTATGTTGCAGTTCCATTAACTGTTGAATTAAAGGTTGTGTTCCCGCACTGATGACAATTTGTTCAGGTTCACAAACGACTCCACGTGATAAGGCGATTTTTCTAGAAATTGTATCTCTAACAGTGTAAGGGCCTTGTGGATGAGCAATTACAGCAAGTTCTTCCTTATGATGATCGATCGCCTGCTGTTGGGATTTTATCCATTCCTTAAAGGGAAACATAGATGTATCCGCCGTCATATGGGAAAGCGAACTCCACCTCAATTTTTCTTTCGTTTCTTCTTTTAAGTCACTCGGTATGACAGTCTTTTTTTCCTGGTTTTTGTATGTAAATGGCGTAATATCCTCTACGAAGTAACCGCTTCTTTCTATGGTATAAATATATCCTTCGGCAAGTAACTGTCCGTAGGCATTTGTAATGGTATTAACACTCACTTTTAACTGAGTTGCTAATTCTCTTTTTGACGGTAGCTTTTCATTCGGTCTAATCTTTCTCGCTAATATATTTGCTATAATCGCTTCATAGATTTGTTTATATAAATAACCGCGATCTTTACTCTCGTCTAAGGTTAACAACATTTTATTTACACCGCCTCTTCTGGTACCAATAATAATCGATATCTGGTTCTTTTTATCATACCAAATAGTTGTTATAATAATCAATAGATTTAAACAACTATGTTGGTAAGGAGAGAAAGAGATGATAGAATCTAGTTTGGTAACAAGTAAAGAGTTACAGAATAAAAGGAAAAAATATGTTCCTAGAGGGGTAAGTAATGGGAATTTAAATATTGCTAAAGAAGCTACTGGCGCGACAGTGATCGATCAAGAGGGGAATGAATGGATAGACTTTGCTAGTGCAATTGGAACATTGAATGTTGGGCACAGTCATCCTAAAGTAACTGAAGCAGTCAATGAACAAGTGGGGAAATTCCTCCATCCAGGATTTAATGTGATGATGTATGAGGGGTATATTAATCTGGCGGAAAAGTTATGTGAAATAACACCAGGTAATTTTGAAAAACAGGCGATTTTATTTAACTCAGGTGCTGAAGCGGTAGAAAATGCAGTAAAGGTTGCACGACGCTATACGAAAAGACAAGCTGTTGTTTCGTTTACCCGCGGGTTTCATGGAAGAACAAATATGACGATGGGAATGACGAGTAAGGTAAAACCATATAAATTTGGTTTCGGTCCCTTTACTCCAGAGGTATATCAAGCTCCTTTTCCATATCTGTTTCAAAAACCTAGTGAGATGACGGTAGCAGATTATATTGAGAAAATCAAGGAAGACTTTAAAGACTTCTTTATTTCTACTGTTGCTCCTGAAACAGTCGCTTGTGTCGTGATGGAACCTGTCCAAGGCGAAGGTGGATTTATTATTCCGCCAAAACAATTCGTCCAATTTGTAAGCGATTTCTGTACCGAGCATGGGATTATCTTTGTGGCCGATGAAATTCAAACAGGATTTGGACGAACAGGGAAGCTATTCGCTATGGAGCATTTTGACGTCGTTCCTGATTTAATAACAGTCTCGAAGTCATTAGCTGCAGGTTTACCATTGAGTGGTGTTGTAGGAAGATTTGATCTGTTAAATGCAGCTGAACCGGGTGAACTTGGTGGAACATTTGCGGGGAATCCAGTTTCTTGTGCCGCCGCATTAGCTGTTATAGATATTATAGAGGAAGAGAGTTTACTAGAGAAATCGGAACAGATTGGACAAATAATAGAGAGTAAATTAAAGGATCTGTCCAAAAAGCATGGATTTATAGGGGATATTCGACGATTAGGTTCGATGGTTGCTGTCGAGTTAGTAGAAGATCGTGTAAATAAATTACCAAATAAAGCGAAGACAGATGCAATTGCAACGTATGCAAACGATAATGGTCTCTTGTTACTAACCGCAGGAATTAAAGGAAATGTGATTCGTTTCTTAACACCTTTAGTTATTACGGATGAAGAATTAGCAAAAGGATTATCTATTTTGGAAAAGGCATTTGAAAGTTAATTAAGAAAAATTAACTTCTCGACTTTTGGAAGGGAGTAAATAAAAATGTCAAGTAAATTTAAAGTTATGGATCCTGCGACTGGTGAAAAGGTAGGAGAAATAACGTATCATACAGAAGCGGAAATTAAACAAGCATTAAAAGCGGGACATGAGTACTTCGGTAAATGGAAGCGCATCAATGCACATGAACGATCCAATTTATTAAAACAGTGGGGCTCCAAAATAATCGAAAACAAAACTGAAATAGCGGAGGTGATGACACGTGAAAATGGAAAGCCTTTGCATGAATCATTAGGTGAAGTGGATTATGCGGTTAGTTATATTGAATGGTATGCTGAAGAAGCAAAGCGAGTATATGGGCGGACGATTCCGGCTAATACAGAAACAAAAAGAATCATTGTTAGTCGCGAACCAATCGGACTTGTAGCGGCAATTACACCGTGGAATTTTCCGGCCGCAATGATGACGAGAAAAGCGGCCCCTGCTTTAGCCGCTGGATGTACGTTTATTGTTAAGCCAGCAGTAGAAACACCTTTAACAACAATGAGATTAATAGAGCTTGCTCACGAAGCGGGGATACCAAAGGATGCTATGCAATATGTAAATGGTAGAGGACGTGTCGTTGGCGATTTATTTACAAGTAGTAAATATATTCGAAAAATAACCTTTACAGGTTCAACATCTGTTGGGAAAACATTAATTAAAAATAGTGCCGATACGATTAAGCATGTAACGATGGAATTAGGAGGACATGCACCCTTAATTGTAGCTAAAGATGCAGATATTGATATGGCGGTAGATCAAGCAATGAATACGAAGTTCAGAAATACGGGGCAAACATGTGTCTGTGCGAACAGAATTATTGTTCATGAAGATGTTGTCGATTCTTTTGCTGAAAAATTAGCAAACAAAGCAAAGCAGTTAAAAGTTGGGAATGGTTTAGAAGAAGGAATAGATGTTGGTCCAATTATCAATAAACAAGGATATGAAAAAATAGTTTCCCAAGTAAATGATGCAATCGAAAAAGGTGCCACTGTGCTAGCTGGTAATGAGTATAAGGTGGATCAAGAAAAAGGGGCTTATTTTGTTCATCCAACCGTCTTAAAGAACGTTGATTTGACGATGGAGGTTATGCATGAAGAAACATTTGGCCCGATCGCCCCGATCACTAGTTTTACAGAGATCGAAGAGGCAATCGAGATTGCTAACAGCACACCATATGGGCTTGCTGCTTATTTTTTCACAAACGATTATCGGACAGGAACCTATTTGCATGACAATTTAGACTTTGGAATTATCGGTTGGAATGATGGTTCTCCGTCCGCAGCACATGCCCCTTTCGGTGGAATGAAGGAAAGTGGGTTAGGACGTGAGGGTGGTACAGAAGGAATCGAACCTTATTTAGAAACGAAGTATTTGTCTGTAGGTGGATTGTAGAAGCTAAATATGCACCTTTTTTCATATATATATAAGGATTTTTATAATCCCACAATTGTTTTAAAGTCTAATAAAGGGCGTTTTTAGGAGAGTTTTAAACGAAAAGCATATCTACCTATTTCTAATCTTCATTAAATAACAGTATTTAAAATCATGATTTTTACTTATCACTATTAAAGCAACTTTTTGAGTCAACTCTAGGAGGAATAACATGTATAAACCAAAAGATTCATCAAGATCACCACGTTTTACAGGTCCACGTACATTTATGAGATTAGAACATATAAAAACAACAAAAGATATAGATTTTGCTGTATTAGGAGTGCCATTTGATACGGGTGCATCCAATCGAACAGGACAAAGATATGGGCCACAACATATACGAGATTTTTCAGTTCTACTCCGTCCCTATAATCCTGATCAAGATATAGATATATTTAAATATTGTTCGGGTGTAGATTATGGCGATATTGATGTCATCCCTGGAAATATTCACAGGACATACGAAAATATTGAGGAAGGACTTCAACCTATTCTTGAAAATGATATTACACCGGTAATAATGGGTGGAGACCATTCTGTCTCACTTGGTCATCTAAGAGCATTTGCAAAGAAGTATGGTCCGGTTTCGTTAGTTCACTTTGATTCACATGGAGATACTTGGGACAATTACTTTGGAGAAAAATATATGCATGGTACCCCATTTCGTCGAGCAGTTGAAGAAGGATTGATTGACACGAATCATTCTATTCAAGTGGGGATGCGCGGTCCGCTTTATGGTCCAGAAGACATTGAGGATGCAAGGGATCTTGGTTTTGAAGTTATTCCGATGAGTGAGGTTAGAAAAGTCGGTTATGACAAAGTGATGGAGCGAATTCATGATCGAGCTGGGGATAGACCGGTATTTGTATCCTATGATATTGATTTCCTTGATCCTGCCTATGCACCAGGAACAGGGACACCAGAAGTGGGTGGGCCAACAAGCTATGAAGCACTAGAATATGCAAGAGGATTGGATGGCTTAAATTTAGTTGGCTTTGATTTGGTGGAAGTTCTTCCAACCTATGACAGTGGTGAAATTACAGCAGTAGTTGCATCAGCAATTATGTTTGAAATGATCACCCTTGTTGCTCTGAAGAAACGGCGAGAATTAGAAGGAAAAGATAAATAAGTGAGAGCATTTTATTAAAGCTCTTTCATTATTCAAGTTTCCAGCAGTACCGTAGAAACCGTTTGAAAGTTTTTTTATTCAGGATATATGAACATTCATATTCAGCTTGTTAACGGATAGAAAAAGATGGAAGTGCACTGAATTAATTAGTACCCCGCCGGCGAAAGGACTTGTCTTTTTTCAATTATTGGCGGTTAATTAGATTGGACAGGTGAAGAATAATGGAAGTAATTGATGTTATTATTTTGTTTGTTTACTTTTCTGTTCTAATAATAATAGGATTTATCGGGATGAGAAAAGCAAAGACATCAGAAATGTATTTGGTAGCGGGAAGAAATTTAGGTATATTCATGTTCTTTGGAGCACTAACTGCGGTGTTTCTTGGCGGGTCATCGGTCATAGGTACAGCCCAACTTGGTTATGAAGTTGGACTTTCTGGGATCTGGTTCGTATTCTCGATGGGACTAGGAATAATGTTCTTCGGACTAATGTTATTTCAAAAAGTTACCGATTTTAAATTAATGACAATTAGTGAATTATTAGGACGGCTTTTTAATGTCCAATCAAAATTAATGGGTGCGATAGTTTCAGCTATATATGCTTTAATGATCACCGTTACTCAAATTATTGCAATCGGTGTTCTCTTAAGTGCCATTTTTGATTGGAGTACGATTGTTTCTATGTTAGTTGGGGGTGGTATTGTATTCTTTTATACCATTCTCGGCGGTATGTGGGCTGTTACTATGACAGATATTATTCAGTTTTCAATTATAACCTTGGGGATCTTTGTTGTGATGTTACCAGCAAGTCTATCTGCAGCCGGTGGATTTGGTCAATTAACCGCACAATTACCTAGCTCGTTTTTTAATGTAACAGGCATAGGATTTATGGGGATATTTAAGTATGTTATAACTTATACTCTTGGAATGATGGTGGGGCAAGATATATGGCAACGATACTTTACAGCTAAAGACACAAAGGTAGCACGAACCGGTGGTGTTTTAGTAGGAGTTTATTCCTTAGTATTTTCCTTGGCTATGGTTCTAATAGGAATGAGTGCTTTAATAGTGCTCCCTAATATCAATAGTACACAAGATGTATTTACAATGATGGCTTTTGAAACTCTACCACCCGGTTTATTAGGTATCGTTTTTGCTGCTGTTGCAGCAGCAATCATGTCCACCGCATCAGGAACATTACTGGCATCCTCAACATTAATTACAAAGGATATATTAAAAGACCATTTCTTCCAACATATTACAGACAAACAATTTATAAAACTATCGAGAATTACGACTTTGGTTCTTGGGGTTCTAGCTATCATTATTTCTTTATGGATTCAAGAGCTGCTTGTAGCAATTGATGTTGCTTATGCATTATTGGCTGGTTCAATCTTCATCCCAATTATATTCGGTTTGTTTTGGAAGAGAACTACTGCGAAAGCAGCATTTTATGCAATGGCTGCAAGCGCATTCGTAGTTATTGGTGGATTAGTGGTTGAAGGGCTCTCTTCAACAAATCCAATACTATATGGTATTATTGTCAATATTGTAGTAATTATAATAGTTTCATTATTTGATAAGTCTAGTGATAAGAGTGTGAAAAGTAAAGTTGTATAATCCTGTGGAAATGGATAATGGTGAAGAGTTTATTATTTATGATTACTTTATATAAGTTGTCAAATTAAGCGGGACACTATATCATTTCCCACATGTTCTATGAACATTCCACTGGTGTTTGGTAATTTAATGGTTTTCTTGGAATAGAGTTTCTTTCCAAAGAAACTCTTGAAATAAGGGCTTGTGTAACGGAATGAAAATCCGTTTATTTTGCAAACCTTTATTCTAAGCAAGCCATTTAAATTATCATTCAAGGCTCTTTGTGAAGGAGCCACTGGATATGCATAACAGATGTCAATGTCCTGGTCATTGCTGAATATCCAGTTTGAAGACACCTTTCTAAAGTCAAAGATAATTGATTTAGGTAAACGCCTCATTAATTCTTAGAACTAATTTTTTAGGTTTTTTTCAATGTCACCGACCTTCCTATCTTCGAGTTTAATCGTAATCATCCTATTTGCTAAGTTGCTTTACTAAAGTGAATACGGCGCTCCTATGTTGGTTACCGATGGTGGTCTCTTCTTCTAGATTCCGAACTCTTTATCATATCTTCCAATTATGATGTCTGATATCCGGTCATCTCAATCATTCTCGTTAATATATTGATTTTTTCCTGCAAGGGTTGAATAGGTTTACGTCCGTAATGTTGATTGCTTATCTTGTATTGAAGATGAATTTATATCGCTGTTTTAGCTTCTTTAAGCTTCCTTATTACCTCGTTGAATCCTTTCGGTGATCTATCGACCATTAATACCGATTGCATCATATTCTTCTATGGTATGAGGCCCGTTTTGATTAGATGGGTGTATGACATGTTTGATGCACTCTCCTTTTCCGGAGTGGGTTAATTAGGGTGTATTGCGACATGTCTTTTTTGTGTCTCGCTTACTTATACAATTGGCGAACTAAAGAGTCGCCTAGTTCAAATTGTGGAAGATCATCAACCTTATTCTCCGTTAAACATACGGAGAATAAGGCTTTTTTTACCTTTGAAAATCTATGAACGAGGGCTTGTTCTATCAATGATTTATTGTACATATGTATAATTTTGAGAGGGGGAGGGGAAAAAATGAGTGAACCACGGTTAAAGAAAATTCTTGGAAACAAGGATGTGCTTGCTTTAGCATTTGGTGCCATGATTGGTTGGGGGTGGGTCGTTACCGCCGGATTGTGGATAACAGAAGCAGGCTCACTTGGTGCGATCATCGCTTTCTTAATTGGGGGATTGCTTGTTGTTTTAGTTGGACTCACCTATGCGGAATTGACTGCCGCGCTTCCACTTGCAGGTGGAGAGCTTGTCTTCAGTTACAAGGCAATGGGGAGAGTCGCTTCATTCGTAACAACATGGGCAGTGATCCTCGGTTACGTCTCCGT
>Ga0079225_10000792_pt1 | contig 17273 bp, 16 predicted proteins | sample Poulit2012_FD_76344 | JGI IMG/M metagenome (GOLD analysis project Ga0079225, IMG submission 76344) | Agricultural soil microbial communities from Georgia to study Nitrogen management - Poultry litter 2012 | ecosystem: Environmental > Terrestrial > Soil > Agricultural land | place: USA: Georgia... | reverse complement strand
GAGAGAATCCCCGCCCCGCGACGAGACGAGCTGATTCCGTCACCATTGACGCGGCAACGTCGGCGTACGACCCCATAGGCCGCCAACCTGCCTTTCGAATGCCGGATCGTCACCGAAAATGCTGTTGCGATCGACGACGACGGTCCGCCATCCCCAACGGTCACGGAGCTGTACACGGCGTTCCTCATCATGGGCTGCATCCTGCTGATCGGTGTGAAACTCCCTACCGTCGTACTCGATGGCGATACGCAGTTCCGGGTACGCCAGATCCAAGCGGTAGATCTCACGCCCGTGTCGGTCGGTGATGCTGTACTGAGGCACGGGGCGCGGGAATCCGGCATCGACGAGGCGGAGCCGCGTCCACGACTCACCCGGTGATTCGGTGTCGGGCTCGACCAGGTCGGCGAGGCGGCGAGCTTGGACGACCCAGCGGTATCCCTTGAGCCGCGCCACGTAATGCCATAGTTCGATCGGGTCAACCAGGCCGGCGTGCGCGAGCCCATCGGCCGCTGCGAGTGCGTACGGCGGCCTCAGCTCACGTAGAAGGTCGGATGCAGTACGCGTCGGATCGGTGACGAGAACACCCTCGATGTCCATGATGTCGGCATCGGGAATGATCGCCTGACGGCACCGGACGTCGGAGCGTGTGACGCGGGTACGACTGTGCGGTACGACCAGCGAGGGCACCAAGTCGAAACGTCCGCTCGGACGATAGGAATCGACGCCGTGCAGCCATGACGCCGACGCGTTGCAGACGACGGCGTATGGCGGGGCTACCAACCTGATAGCCGCTATTCGGAGCTCGCGGGTGTCCGGGACAGTCGCATCGACGCTGACGCCCCGGAACATCGTCCGTAAGCGACTCTCGTTCAGGGCTCGACGGACTTGTTTATCGGTGAGTCCGAGCTGGCGGCAGGAAGAATTGAGGAATGGTTGGCCATCATTGATGAGGATGCTCATGTCTTACAAATAGCGGCGAAACCACCGACCTGCCCTGGTTGTCCACAGGAAGCGCTCGTCTGTTGTGGACAGCCGGGCGAGGATCCTCTCCTCACGGGGCGGGGATCCTCTCGTCAGCGTTATTGGGTGACCGAGGTGTAGGAGACGACGCCGTGGCGGAGCAGATGGGCCGCGTCACGTGCGGTTTCACGCAGGTCCGAGTCTCCTGCGGCGTTCGCGACCTGGTCGGCCACGTCGAGCACCAGTTTCGTGGCGCGTACGAAGTCGCCGGCTTCGAGGTCGCTCTCGGTGAGCACCTCGTCGAGCGGACGGCCGCTCGCCCACTGCCATGCGGCGTACGCGAACCCGAAGTCCGGCCTACGTAGGAACGAGAGGCGATGGTCACGCTCGACGCGCTCCAGGTCGGCCGCGATACCTGTCATGCGCGACGCGACGGTTCGCACGTTCATCGTCGGATAACGCACGGCCGCGACGTCATCGGAGTTGCGCGCCTCGTAGGTGAGGCCCGACAGCGCTGCGCACAGCTCCTCGGGCGACAGGTCGTCCCACACGCCGTGGCGGATGCACTCGCTCGCGACCAAGTCGAGCTCGGAGTACAGGCGGGTCAGCCGCTCGCCGTCACGGGTGACGGTGTCACCGTCGAGATAGCCGAGCTCGCCCAACACCTCGCAGACCCGGTCGAACTGTCGCGCGATCGTGTTCGTACGCGAGTCGATCTGGTGCCGCTGCTGGGCGGTGTCCTTCTCCAGCTTCAGATAGCGTTCCGCCCAGCGGACGCGGTCTTCGCGATCGGGCGCATCGTGGCACGGATGCGCGCGCAGCTCCTCGCGCAGCTCCTCGAGCTCGGGATCGCTCGGCGCCGGCTCCTTGCGGCGAGAGTGCTGCGAGGTGTCCATGTCGCGTGTCTTGGACCTCAACGCCGACGCGAGGTCTCGTCGTGACCGCGGATTGCGCGGGTTGTACGAGTTCGGAATGCGCATCCGCAGCAAAGGCTCCACTGGCGTGGGAAAGTCGCGCGCCGCGAGTCGACGCGAGTGCCGGTCGACGGTGAGTACGAGCGGGCGCGGCCCGTTGGGGTCGGAGTGGGTGCCGGGGTCCACCACGACGGCGATGCCCGCCCAGCGCCCCCCGGGGACGTCGATGACGTCACCGGGCCGTAAGGCGTTGAGGGAGTCCAGCGCTCGCTCGCGCGCGGCAGCCTTGCGTCGTTTGGCCCCCTTCTGCTCGCGTTCGCCGATGCGGCGCCGCAGCCGTGCGTACTCGATGAAGTCACCTGCATCGCCCTGTGCCGCCTCGGCGTAGCCCTCGAGCGCCTCCTCGGCCTTGCGTACCTTGCGGGCGAGCCCGACGACCGCGCGGTCGGCCTGGAACTGCGCGAACGACTGCTCCAGCATCTCCCGTGCCGTCGCCTGACCGACCTGGCGTACGAGGTTGACCGCCATGTTGTACGAGGGGTGGAACGAAGAGTTCAGCGGGTACGTGCGTTTCGACGCGAGACCGGCGACCTGTCGCGGGTCGAGGCCGGGCTGCCACAGCACGACGCCGTGGCCCTCGATGTCGATGCCCCGGCGTCCGGCCCGGCCGGTCAGCTGGGTGTACTCCCCCGGCGTGATGTCGGCGTGGGTCTCGCCGTTCCACTTCGACAGACGTTCGAGTACGACCGAGCGCGCGGGCATGTTGATACCGAGCGCGAGAGTCTCCGTCGCGAACACCGCCTTGACGAGGCCCCTGCTGAACAGGTCCTCAACGCATTCCTTGAACGTCGGCAGCAGCCCCGCGTGGTGGCTGGCGATACCGCGTGCAAGCCCCTCGACGAAGTCGTGGTAGCCGAGCACGTAGAGGTCTTCACGCGGGATGTGTGCGCAGCGCTCGTCGACGTACGCGCGAATATCGGACTCCTCGGCCGGGGTCGTCAGTCGCAGACCGCTGGCCAGGCACTGCCGTACGGCGGCCGCGCAACCGGCGCGGCTGAAGATGAACACGATCGCGGGTAGCAGCCCGGTCGCGTCCAGCCGGTTGAGCACGTCGACCCGGCTCGGCGTGTGGTGACGCCCGCGGTGGCGGTTCGCACCGTAGGACTGGCCGCGGCGACCGCCCCTGTTGGGGCGGGGACCACGACCGCGCGACGACTTGCCGACGGACCTCGCACGCCACTCGTCGCGTGCGATCCGCTCGAGCTCACGGTTCACTCGTGGACTCTCGCCGTCATCGTCCGGTTCGAACAGGTCGAACAGCTTCCGGCCGACCAGCACGTGCTGGTACAGGGGTACGGGGCGTCGCTCCTCGACGACGGTCATGGTGTCGCCGCGTACCTCGCTCAGCCAGTCGCCGAACTCTTCGGCGTTGGAGACGGTCGCCGACAGCGACACGACCGCGACCGAGTCGGGCAGGTGGATGATGACTTCCTCCCACACCGCCCCGCGGAAGCGGTCGGCGAGGTAGTGCACCTCGTCCATCACCACGTAGCCGAGCCCGCTGAGCGTGCGCGAGCCCGCGTACAGCATGTTGCGCAGGACCTCCGTCGTCATGACGACGATGGGTGCCTCGCCGTTGACGGAGTTGTCGCCGGTGAGCAGTCCGACGTTGTCGTCGCCGTAGCGCGCGACGAGGTCGGCGTACTTCTGATTCGACAACGCCTTGATCGGCGTCGTATAGAAGCACTTGCGGCCTTGCGAGAGCGCCAGATGCACGGCGAACTCACCGACGATCGTCTTGCCCGAGCCTGTCGGCGCCGCGACGAGGACGCCGTGACCGTCCTCCAACGCGCGACACGCTTCGACCTGGTACGAATCGAGTTCGAAGTCGTAGAGCCGTCGGAACTCCCCGAACGCGGGTCTGGCCTGGTCGGCCTTGAACTGCGCATACCGTTCGGCCGGTGTGGTCATGCCCGCCAGCGTACGGGGTAGGGCGTCGGCGGCCGCGTCGATCCCCTCCGGAGTTCGGATACTCCTGGTCTCAGGCGGGCGCGAACACCCGCAGCGCGGCGGGCCGCACCTCGACCGTCACCGGAAGGGCACCGAGCCGCTCACCGTCTCCGTACGCCACGACGTCCGGCGCGGCGAGACTCACTCGTTTGACCTGCACCTTCTCGTACCGCGGATGCCTGGTGACGCTGCCGGTGAACAGCCGCGGGTACGCACGTACGAGCTCGGCCTTGCCGATCGGATGGATGATGGCGACGTCAAGGAGGCCGTCGTCATTCCGTGCGCCCTCGCAGATCCGAAGACCGCCGCCGAACGATGGCCCGTTGCCCACGGCGACGAGCATCGCCTCGAGTTCGCGTACGTCGCCATCGAGTTCGAGGGTGAACCGCAGCGGTTCGAAGCCGATGAGTTCGGCGACGGTGGCGAGGTTGTAACGCATCTGACCGCGGGGCCAGGTCATGCGGTTTGCGCGCTCGTTGACGGCCGAGTCGAATCCCGATGCGATCACGGTGGCGACGTGTCGACCGTGGGCGTGTGCGAGGTCGATCCTGTGGGTACGCCCAGCGATGATCGTGTTGACGTTCTGCCGGACGCGTTTGCGCTCGAGTCCGAGGTGTCGTGCCGCGTCGTCCCCGGTGCCCGCCGGTATGACACCCAGGGGGACGTCGGTGCCGGCGAGCGCATCTGCTGCCAGGTGCACCATGCCGTCGCCACCGACGATGACCAGCGCATCGGACTCACGGGCCGCCTCCTTGGCCAGATCTGCTGCTTGCGGGCCGTCACGCCCCTCGCGTACGCGGACCGCGAACCCTGCTCGTTCGAGCATGGGAATCGCCTCGGTGGCGACGCGTGCGCCTTTCCCCTGGCCGGACGTCGGGTTGACCAGGACGTCCACGCGTTGGATGGGATCGTCGGACATGGGCAGGCAGCCTAGCGCGTGACCTCAGGCGCCCTCGCGGTGCCGCCGGGAGCTCGACCCATGCGTCAGTCCTCGAGCGAACTCGGCCGGTCGTCGTCGGGATCGTGGTCGAGGTCGAGCTGCGACTGCTCCTCGTCGTCGAGCGTCGCGTAGTCGGGTTCGATGCCACGCCGTCTGTCGATGAGTCGCGCAAGCACCTCCGATATCACGAACAGCATCGTCATCGGCACCGCGAGGAACAGCATGCTGATCGGGTCGGTCGACGGCGTGGCGACAGCGGCGAAGATGAAGACGACCACGATGATCCACGGCCGGTACTCCCCCAGCTGGCGGCCCTTGACGATACCGGCGAGGTTGAGCAAAAGCACGAACAACGGGATCTCGAACGCGACACCGAAGACGAGCAGCATCCGCAGGACGAAGTTGAGGTAGCCCGTGATGCTGGTGAGGTTGGAGACGTCTGCCGGGGTGAAGCTGATCAGGATCTCGATGCCCTTGGGGAGCACGTAGTACCCGGTGCCGATACCGATCGCGAACAACGGTCCGGCGACGGCGGCGAACACGACGCCCCAGCGTCGTTCGTTGTCGTGTAGCCCGGGCATGATGAATGCCCAGATCTGCCAGAGCCAGATCGGGGACGCGAGCACGATGCCGGCGACGAGACTCACCTTCAAGTTGAGGGTGAAGGCGTCGGTGACGCCGGTCAGGGTCAACTCGGCGTTGATGTCTTCGCCGTTCTCGATGAGCTGTCTGATGCCGTCCTTGTACGGCGACGTCAACAGGTCGAACAACTCGTCGTAGAAGAAGAATGCGACGACGGACGCGATGAAGATCGCCAGCACGGCCTTGATCAGGCGATTACGCAGTTCGCGCAGATGCTCGCGTAGCGGCATCGTGCCGTCGGGCGCCACCTCTGGCTTCTTGCGCCCACGAGGCAGACGCATGCCTAAGACCACCGGGCGTACTCCGGCGGACTAGGACTGATCGCGGGGAACGACGTTGCCCGTCTTCTCGTCGATGTCGTACGTGGGGCGATTCGTGTCGGTCGTCTCGAGCTGCGGGGCCGACTCGTCGTCATCCGCGTTGTCCTGCTTGCTCTTCGCGTCGTCATCGTCGTCGATGAGGCCCTTTGTCTCGGACTTGAAGATCCGCAGGGCGCGGCCGCTTCCCCGTGCAAGGTCGGGAAGCTTCTTGGCGCCGAAGAGCAGGACGAGCACCGCGATGATCAGGATGATCTCGGTGGGTCCGATGTTTCGTAGCATGATCTCCTCGCTCGACCCGGCAACTCCTGCCACTGACCAGCATACGCGTCACGTACGCCGCATGGTGAATGCAACCCTACCCGGGTGTCTCGATCGCCGACGAGTACGCCGCGAGCGCCGCGCGTGCGTGCGTGCCGACCTCGTCGCCGAGCGCACCCGGCTCCACCACGACAGCGGCGCCGCCCTGACGCAGCACCAGCCGACGCAGCCACGCGAGATCGCCGACGCGCATGGTCACGCGCAGTACGCTGTCGGGCCGCTGCTCGATGGCGTCGTTCGGGTAGTACTCCGCGATCCAGTGTGCCGCCGGATGCAGGTCGAGGACTGCGCTCGGCGAATCGGGGCCGGGACGGAACAGACCCTCGGAAAGGTCGCGCTGGTCGACGTCGTGGCGCTGGACCGAGGTGTCGAGCATGGTGATGGACGTGACCCGGTCGAGCCGGAACAGACGTACGTCCTCGGCCCGGTAGCACCATGCTTCGAGGTACGGCATGCCCTCGCCCGTCAACAGACGTAGCGGATCGACATCGCGTTCAGTCTGTTCGTCGCGTGAGGGCACGAGATACGCGATGTGCAGCCGTTTGCCCGCGGCCAGCGCATCGGAGACGACGGCCCTGACGTCGGGGGCGATGTCCTCGACGTGCACCTCGACGGTCTTCGCCGTGGTGGCACCGTCACCGGCCGCAGACTCCAGTTTGGCCAGTGCTGACTCGATCGCCTCTCGCTCGCTGTCATCCGCCGACGCGCGCAGTGTACGCAGCGCGACGATCAGCGACAGCGCCTCGTACTTCGTCAGCCGCAACGGTCGTGGGAGGAATTCGGCATTGTCGATGTAGACGACGCCCTCGGACTCCAACGCCTCCATGTCGACGTCGATCATCTCGCCGGTCACGGCATCGGGCAGACCGCAGAACCACAACACGTTGAGGTCCTTGATGATCTGCGAGGTCGTCACGCCGAAGTCGGAGGCCACCTGGTCGACGGGGATGCCTTCGTGGCTGCGCAGGTACGGGACCAGCGCGAGCATCCGGGTGACCTGGTCTCGCGCGCCGCTCATGCGCTGCTCCCTTCGCCATGCGTCTTCGCCACCCCGCGCAATCGTTCGACCACATTCGAGGCCAGTTCGGCCGGTTCGACTGCGATCGCGTCGGCGCCGTACGAGACGACCTCCTCGGCGAGACTGTTCAGGCTCGCGTACGGCACCGTGAGCTCGGACCACCCGTCGTCGAGCTGGCGTACGTCGGTGGCGCGCCGTCGAAGACCGAGTGCGAACCCGTCGCGCGCGCGTACGGTCGCGACGTTGTCGGCTGGCGCCGGAAACAACGATGAGGCCATCGAGCGTATGTCCGCGTCGTCTGGTACGTCGTACTCCCCCGGGGTGCCCGCCTGAGTGACGTCGCCGATGATGCGGGAGAGGCGGAACAGGCGCGGCCCTTCGCGCCCTCGGTCGTAACCGGCGACGTACCAGCGTCCGTGCCACGACACGACGCCCCACGGCTCGATCTCACGCCAGGTGCTCTGTTGGCCGATGCGGCCGTAGGTGAACTCGACCGGCGTGCGGCTCAGGAGGGCGTCCCACAGTGGTTCGAAAGCCGGCTCCGATGCCGCGAGCTGTGGCTCGACGAGGTTCAGCTGGTCTGGGTCGACAGGAAGCCCGGCGGCCTTGAGCTTCACCACGGCCGACGATGCCTCGGTCGCGAGACGGGCATGTTGCCACACCCGTGCCGCGAGGCCGACGACCGCTGCTTCATGGGCCTCGAGCGTGATCTCGGGAAGCTCGAACTCGTCGCGGCGTATCCGGTAGCCGGTCTCGTCGTCGAAGTACCGCTCGTTCGAACCGATCTCGATCTCGATCCCGATGTCGCGGAGTTCGTCCTTGTCGCGCTCGAACATCCGCTCGAACGCGTCGTCGCTCTGACCGTGATAGCCGGCGACGGCTTCTCGGATGCGTTCCTTCGGCAGGAACCCGCGCGACACGAGCAGCGCGATCACGAGGTTCATCAACCGCTCGCTCTTGCGTGTGGTCGCCACCGTCGATGTTCCTCCCGTTCACCGCCCGTGATTGCGCATCCGACGTTACACGTCGCGGCCGTGCGTTTTCGCGGAGTCCGGCGCGAAGCGCGCCTCATTCACCGTGGCGAGGACGAGCACAGACGCGTCTTCGTCGACGAGCGGATTCGTGCGCGAGGAACCACTGCGCATACGCTTCCCGCATGATTCGGGTACGCGAGGGCGTGGTGACCGAAGTACGCGCCCAGTGGCCAGGAGCGCGCGAGCTGTCGGTGGCCGTGGACGACCACGACGTACGCGCACTTGCATACACCGATGTGGTGGGCGCGCCGGAACCGGGCGACCGGGTGATTCTGAACGCCACCGCATTGCTGATGGGCCTCGGTACCGGCGGCTACGCCATGGTCGTCGCGATCCCCGACCGGCTGCCCGCGGACCCCGCATCAGGGCCGGGGCACCTCGTCAAGGCGCGGTACACGCCGCTGCAGACCACCGTGTTGGGCGTCGACGAGCAGGAATCACCCGAGCACGACGTTCTGCGCGACGTCGACGACCTCGATGGCATGCCCGTCGTCGTCGCCGACCTGCATTCCGCTCTTCCGGCCATCGTCGCGGGGGCCCGAGCCCGGCGTGACCGGCTCCGCACCGCGTACGTGATGACCGACGGCGGTGCTCTCCCGATCGCGTTCTCCCGGACGGTCGCCACGCTGCGGGAGAAGGGCTGGCTGGACGCCACGATCACGGTCGGCCAGGCGTACGGCGGCGACTACGAGGCCGTCTCGGTGCAGTCGGGACTGCTGGCGGCGCGGCACGTCGTCGACGCCGACATCGTCGTCGTGGCTCAGGGGCCCGGCAACCTCGGGACCGGCACCCGGTGGGGGTTCTCCGGCGTCGTGGCCGGTGAGGCGATCAACGCGACGGCGACGCTCGGTGGTCGTCCGATCGGCTCACTGCGCGTGTCGCAGGCCGACCGACGCGATCGTCACTTCGGTGTGTCGCACCACAGCCTCACCGCGTACGGGCGGGTCGCGCTTGCTCCGGCCGACATCGTCGTGCCGCGCCTCGACGGAGAGTTCGGACAACGCGTTCGTGACCAGGCCGCGCGACTGGCCGCTCGGCACTCCGTTGTCGAGCGCACATGCGACGGGTTGCTCGAAGCGCTGCGCGCCGCGCCGGTACGTCTGTCGACGATGGGGCGCGGACTCGACGACGACAGGGCGTCGTTTCTCGCAGCGGCCGTCGCCGGGCGGTTCGCCGTGGAGTGAACCGCCCGGCCACGAGGGCTACTTCTTCTCGATGTCGAGAACGAAGATGAGCGTGTCGGTGCCCTTGATACCGGCTTTCGGGTTGCCGTTCGGACCGTAGCCGTCGTCACGCGGGATCGTGATGAGCACCCGGCTGCCCGGCTTCTTGCCGACCAGGCCCTGGACGAATCCGGGGATCAGCTTGCCTTCGTCGATCGTGAACTCGGTCGCGTCCTTGCCGAAGTTGCCGTCGAACTCCTTGCCGGTACGCCCGTTGACCCCGAGGTAGTGGACCTTGATCTTGTCGCCCTTCTTCACAGGCGTGCCGCTACCCTCGCTCAGCACCTTCGACTGGGTCTTGTCGACGAAGAACGGCTTGTCGAAGGTGATCTTCGGCTTCTTGCCGGCCTTGCCGGTCACCTTCACGTCATCGATGGTGCCGGTCGCGGCGGGCTGCTTCGGAGGCTTGACCAGGTCGACGACGAACACGAGCGTATCCGTTCCCTTGATCCCGGCCGCGGCATTGCCCGCGGCACCGTACGCGTCGTCACGCGGGATCGTGATGAGCACCCGGCTTCCGACCTTCTTACCGGACAGCCCCTCGATGAAGCCGGGGATCAACTGGCCCTCTTGCAGCGGGAAGTCGACCGGCGTCGATTTGCCCTTCTTCCAGGAAGAGTCGAACTCCTTGCCCGTACGCCCGTTGACCCCGAGGTAGTTGACCTTCACAGTATCGCCGGACTTGACGACCTTGCCGTCGCCTTCGCTCAGGACCTTCGACTGGGTCTTCCCGACGACCAGCGGCGTCTTGAAGTTCACCGTCGGCTTGGATCCGAACGCCCCTTCGACGCTCACGTCGTCGACGCCACCGGTCGCCTTGGGGGCGGGCTCGGACGGCACGAGGTCGACGAGCGCCACGACCGTGTCGCCCCCGCTGATGCCGGCCTGTGGGTTGCCCTGGTCACCGAAGGCGTCATCGGAGGTGATTGACACCAGCAGACGACTGCCGATCGTGTGCCCCTCGATGCCGCTCGCGAGGCCCGGGATGAGACTCGACTTGTCGTCGACGGTCATCGACTGGGGCTGCGGCGACGCGCCGGCGAACATGTTCGCGATCTCCTTGCCCGAACTGCCGTTGTACGCCGCGATCTGGACGAGGATCTCGTCGCCCTTCTTCACCTTGTCTCCGTCGCCCTCGCTGACCACCGTCGTCGCGGTCTCGTCGACGGAGTAGTCGTCGGGGATGTCGACCTTCGGCTTCTTGCCGAAGTCGCCCGTCACCTTGATGTCGTCGGGCGAGTCGGAGCCGCTGCTGTCGTCGTCGCCACCGCACGCGGTGAGAACGAGCAACGGTGCCAGTATCAACGCCAGTACGCGTACGGGCAGAGAACGCACGAGAACCTAACCATTCGTGAGGGGATGTGAGGGATTCAGCCCGGTCAGGTTACCCGCCAGTCCTGAAAAAGCCATGTGGAGGCGATGAGACCGACCTCAGCCGTTGCGGTCGAGTATGTCGATCACGAAGACCAGCGATTCGTCGGGCTTGATCGCACCGTCGGGCGTTCCTTCGGGATACCCGTCCTCCGGAGCGACCGCGACCGCCACCCGGCTCCCGACGTGTTGCCCGGCGATCGCCTTGGAGAATCCCGCGACCACTCCGTCGAGCGGGAACCTCGCCGGTTCGCCCCGTTCGAACGAGCTGTCGAAGACCTCGCCTGTCGTGCCGCCGACGCCGTGGTAGTCGACCTCGACCGTGTCGGTCTCCTCGACGGCGTCGCCGTCGCCCTCGGACATCACCTGGACATCGGTCGCCTCCACCTCGAACGTCCCGTCGACCGTCACCTTCGGTTCGTCACCGTACTCGCCTTCGACCGTGACGCTGCCCGAGTCGCCTTCCAGGCTCACCTCGTCGGCGTTGTCGGTGCCCGAATCGCCGTCCTCACCTCCGCACGCGGACAGTGCCAGCAGACAGATGAGCAGGGGCAGCAAGACGCGTCGCATGGAGCTCCTTCGGTGGGCGCGAAGGACAGGCTCTCACATGCCGTCGATGAGCTTGCGTACTCGCTCGTCTTGAGCACGGAACGGGTCCTTGCACAGGACGGTGCGTTGGGCCTGGTCGTTGAGCTTGAGGTGCACCCAGTCGACGGTGAAATCGCGGCGCCGCTCCTGCGCACGCCGGATGAACTCGCCTCGCAGGCGTGCCCGTGTCGTCTGCGGTGGCCGTGACTTCGCCTGGAAGATCGGCATGTCCGCGGTGGCGCGGGCAACCGCCCCCTTGCGTTCGAGCATGTAGTAGAGACCGCGGTCGCGGTGGATGTCGTGGTACGAGAGGTCGAGTTGCGCGATACGTGGATGCCCCCACGTGAGGTTGTTCGCGGCGCGGTAGCGCTCGAGCAGTGTGTACTTGATCACCCAGTCGATCTCGCGCTCGACCAGCGACAGGTCGGTCGACTCGACGGCTTTGACCGTACGTTCCCAGAGGTCGAGCACCTTGTCGATCATGGGCGTTCGCAGCTCGTAGCGGTCGACGAAGTCACGCGCCTTGGTGAGGTACTCGGTCTGGATCTCCAGCGCCGACAGTTCACGACCGTTCATCAGCGAGACCCGGCGGCGACCCGTCATGTCGTGGGCGATCTCGCGGATGGCGCGAATCGGGTTGTCGAGCGTCATGTCACGCATGACCACTCCGGCCTCGATCATGCGCAGCACGAGATCGGTCGTCGCGACCTTGAGCAGCGCGGTCGTCTCGCTCATGTTCGAGTCGCCGACGATCACGTGTAGCCGACGGAATCGTTCGGCGTCGGCGTGCGGCTCGTCGCGCGTGTTGATGATGGGGCGGGATCGCGTCGTCGCGCTCGACACGCCCTCCCAGATGTGCTCGGCTCGCTGGCTCACCGAGAAGATCGCGCCTCGCGGCGTCTGTTGCACCTTGCCGGCTCCGCAGATGATCTGTCGGCTCACCAGGAACGGTATGAGTACGTCGGCGATGCGGTTGAACTCGCCTTGCCGCCCTACCAGGTAGTTTTCGTGGCACCCGTAGGAGTTACCCGCGGAGTCGGTGTTGTTCTTGAACAGATAGATGTCGCCGACGATGCCGTCATCGCGCAGTCGCTCCTGTGCGTCGATGAGCAGGCCCTCGAGGATCCGCTCCCCCGCCTTGTCGTGCGTGATCAGGTCGACGACGTCGTCGCACTCCGGCGTCGCGTACTCCGGATGGCTGCCGACGTCGAGGTACAGCCTCGCGCCGTTGCGCAGGAAGACGTTGCTGCTTCGTCCCCACGACACGACCCGGCGAAAGAGGTACCGCGCTACTTCGTCGGGTGATAGTCGTCGCTGCCCGCGAAACGTGCACGTGACCCCGTACTCGTTCTCCATCCCGAAGATTCGTCGGTCCACGCCTCCAGCCTAGCGGTGAAGCAACGAACAGGGCGGTCCTATCAGTCTCGAAGTACCAACGATCGTGGAACATCACCGGCCGCAGCCGACAGCCATGCGCGGTCGAGCCCCTGTCGCGCGAGCCTCTCCACGAGAGTCGTCAGCGCTTCGGGCGGCGGCGGGCTGTCCGTCTGGCCGGCATCCGACGCGAGTACGAGGCGGTCACCCGCGGCACGCGCGACGGCGGCAAGGTGGGATTCGGTCATCTCCGGCTGATGCCACAGCTGATAGGCGGTGATCTCCACGTGAGCCCCGCGCGCGGCGAACGCGCGGATGTCGTCGACTGTCATGCCCGGGACCGTGTACGACGGGTGGGTCAGCAGAACGCGGCGTATCCCCCGGTACTGGGCCTGGTCGAGCAACCATGCGCATTCCGAGGCGCTCAGATGCCCCGTCGCGAGTACGGCGTCGAAATCGGCGATGAGGTCGAGAACCAACGCGGTGTCGTCGAGTTCGGCCGCGGTCGGGTGATGGACCGGCGGTACGCACAGTGCGGGCCGGCCGATGCGCTGGTCGACGTCGGCGAGTCGTGGCAGTCCCGCCGCCTCCTGGGTGTGCGCGTCGGCCGTCGGAAACCAGACGAGTCGTCCGCCCGCGTACAGGCATGCCGCCACAGCGGCGGGGTTGATGCCGCCGACGTTGCGGTTGAGGGCCACTCCGCCGACGACGTCGAGCGAGCCGGCACGTGCGACCGCCGCGGCTCGGCCCACCGTCGACTCGTGGTGGGCCTTCAGTACGAACCCGTCGAAGCCCGCCTCCTGGTACGTCTGCGCGACGGCGGTGTCGTCACCGATCCTCGGGACCACGTCGGGAGAGGCGTGGACGTGGACGTCAAACATGGACGTGCACCGGTTCGTTCGATTCGCCGGCGAGTGTGTTGTCGGCCAACGTCATCAGATCCGCCAGAACGAAGTCCGTGCGCACCTCCGCGAGTATGGGGGTACGAGTGCGCAACCGGCGGAGCCGTACCAGGTCGAGCGTGACCTGCGTCGCGGCTCGCGTACGCCCGAGGTGGGTGAGGACCTCGCCCTCGGGGCCGATGACTCGTGAACCGCCCCAGAAGTCGAACGGTCCGTCCGGTCCGCAGCGGTTGACGAACACGACGTAACACTGGAGCACGGCAGCGGTGTGACGCAGGATGGCGTCCCACACCTCTTGAACACCCGGTGCGGCGCTTTCCGCACTCGCGACGGGCACGACCAGGACCTCCGCGCCCTGCTGCACGGCGAGCCACGGTACGACCGGGTGCCACATGTCGTTGCACACGACCGTTGTGACCGGTACCCCGTGGATGCACGAGGCTCGTAGAGCATCACCGGCCGCGTACACGACGTGTTCGTCGAACGGTGACGTCGCGACCGGGTGGAGCTTGCGCTGCACTTCGGTGGCGCCGGGTCCGATCAACGCGTAGGAGTTGAACGGCATCGCAGTGTCACGCGCCTCGGCGAATCCGACGCCGACGACAGCGTCGGGTCGCGCATGCGCCTCGACCACCGCGTCGACCGTCAACGGGGTCGGGCGATCGGTGGCCGCGACCGCGTACCCCTGCAGGCCGAGCTCCGGAGTCACGATCAGGTCGACGCCGTCGAGCGGTCCGGCCAGGGTCCACAGATCGCGCACGTTCGACTCGAGCGACTGTGCACGCGGCGCGGTCTGCACCAAGCCGACCCGGAGCGTATCGCGCCCGGTGTACGTCGGACGTGCCAACTCCGTCCGTGGTCGCACGTTCATCGGGACACCCCCTGTCTGGTCAGGCGCTCACCACGGGGCGCAGCGCACTGGCGAAGAATCCGTCCAGTACGCCGACGAACTCCGTAAATGCCGGGTCGTCGTCGTACATCCACTCGGTGTGCCCGAGCCCCTTCAACATGTGCAGGCGCTTGGGCTCGTGCGCGGCCTCGTACAACCGGAGCGCCTCATCGGGCTTGTAGAGGTCGTTGCGCTCACCGTGCACGATCAGCAACGGACGCGGGGCGATCTTCGCGACGTGTTCCCACGGCTTGAACCGCAACAGGTAGTCGGCCGACTCGAGCGTCACGCCGGACCCGAACCCCGGTGCCTTGTACAGCTCGGCATCGACGTAGCCGTCGGTGCTCTGATCGAGATCGAGCCGCACGGTGTCCCATGGCGATACGATCTCCGAGCGCCCGAACCGGCTGCGTTTGTCGCGGTCGTTGTGGACGCGTTCGAGGAGGCTGGTGAAGGACAGCTCGTCGTGCATCTTTCGTGTCGACTCGTAGCCGTCCGCGATCCCGTTGCAGCAGGCGACGGCGGCAACACGTTCGTCATCGGCTGCCTCGTGGACGACGACGCCGCCGCCGAGTCCCCAGCCGAGCAGGCCGATCGCGTTCGCGTCGACCTCCGGAGCCGACACGATCCGATCGACGGCCGCACGCACGTCCTCGCTCCACTCCTGAGGAACCAGACGTCCGCGTTCTCCCTCCGACTGCCCGAAGCCGCGATAGTCGAACGCCAGCACGGCGTACCCCCGGGGCGTCAGGTGGCGCGCGAATCGCTCGGGGTGGATCATCTTCAGCCCCTGATAGCCACTTGCGGCGATGATCACCGGAACCGGGCCCGGTCGGTCATCGGGCAGGTGGAGGTCGGCGTCGATGAGGTCGCCGGAGCTGAAGAACGGCAGGGAAATGCGGGTCATGGAGGGCTCCAGAGGTCAGTGTGGGTTGTCGTTTCGTTGGAAGCCGCGCGCGGCCGCCGTCACATGGCGCGCGAGGACGGCGACGTTCGACTCGATGCGGTACGCCGGACCGGAGATGTTGATGGCCGCGACGACGTGTCCGCGAAAGTCGCGGATCGGGGCGCCGATGCCGATGATGTCGGGATCGAAGCTCTTGTCGGCGTACGTGAAACCCCGGCTGCGTGAGGAGACGACGGCGTCCACGATCGTCCGGATGCGTTGACCGGAGAGCGCCGGGCCGATCCTTTGTGCCAGCGCCGTGATGTCGGCCGGGTCTTCGTCCAGCAAGAGTGCGTGCCCGCTCGCCGTCGACAGCGGCGACACCGTGTGCCCGACCCAGTCGTCGGCTTCGATCGAGCGCCGCGAGCTCTCCGAGTGCACCGTCAAGACGTCGTCCCCGGACCAAACGGTGAGGTGACTGCGCTCGCGCACCGTGTCGCTCAGCCGGCGCAGGATCGGCGCTGCGAGCCGGGTGATGCGTTGGTCTCCCGCCCGCTGGGCGAGAGCGAACAGCCGCCAGCTGAGCATGTAGCGTCCCGAGCCATCCCGCGCGATGAGCTCGGTGTCGAGGAGGCTCTTGAGCTGTCGCGAAACGATCGACTTGTCGCGGTGCAACGCACGCGACACCTCGGCGACCGTCATTCCCTCGGGGAATCCTGCGGCATCCGCCGACCCCAGCACGTCGAAGATCGCGCTCATCTTGGCGGCGCCGCTCTGCGCCGGCTGCTGGCTCATGGGGCCGAGACTAGATGCGCCTGCATGGCCCTCACCAGGTGTCGATGCAAGTTCTGCAACAGCGGGAGTTGCCGCCGCTCACGATCGGTTGTGGAGGAGGTCCGGGAGGATCTTCGCAAGGCGTTCGTAGTCGTCCGGCTCGTTGTAGAGCGCCGCCGAAAGGCGTAGGTAACCGCGGCCGTCGTACGCGACGACCTGTACTTCGAACCCGCTACGGCTCAGCCGCTCGTACACCATGTCGGCGTCGTGGAGTGTCGACGCCACGCCGTCGGGCAGCGGGACCAGCCGCATACACGGTGCCGTTTCTGGCGGTGTCGGCGCGTCGACCTCCGGCAACGCCGCGGTGACGGTTTCGGCGCCCTGGTCGACCAGGGCGCGACCCCGCTCGGCGATCGCGGGCCCGCCGCAGTCGTTCCAGAAACCGATGGCGTCGGGGAGACAGCACCAACCGGTGGCGTCGTCGGTGCCCGTACGGTCGAACCCCAATGGGAACGGGGTGCCAACCGGTGCTCCTGTGGCGAGCGGCTCGAGGTGCTGTCGCTGGTCGGGTGCGGCCCACAACGCCGTCGTGCCGCGCGGCGCGAAACCCCACTTGTGCCATGATCCCGTCCAGAAGTCGGCTCCCGTCGCCTCCGGTCGCGCCGGGAGCTGCCCCGGCACATGTGCGGCGTCGACGAGGCTGAGCGCGCCGGCCTCGCGCATCGCCGCGGTGAGGCGGCGCACGGGTACGACAGCGGCCGTGGGCGAAGCGACGTGGTCGACCACCGCGAGCGCCGCGCGTTCACCGCGCGCGTTGATGCGCTCCAACGCGTCCAGATGCGCCTGCACCACGGTTTCTGGGCCCGCGTCGACAGGGAAGGCGGCTATCTCGCACACAACGCCGAGACGCCTGCACAGTCGCGCGACCATTGCCGACACCGACTCGTACGCGTGCTGCGCGAGGATGACGGCATCGCCCGGGCCGAGGCGGCCACGACCCGCGAGTGTGGCCAGAACCGTCGCCGTGCCGTGCGTGACGTTGCGGACCAGGGCGACGTCGTCGGCACCGACTCCGAGGAACTCGCCCGCGACCTGGCGGGCTTCGGCCTT
>Ga0079225_10000791_pt1 | contig 17275 bp, 15 predicted proteins | sample Poulit2012_FD_76344 | JGI IMG/M metagenome (GOLD analysis project Ga0079225, IMG submission 76344) | Agricultural soil microbial communities from Georgia to study Nitrogen management - Poultry litter 2012 | ecosystem: Environmental > Terrestrial > Soil > Agricultural land | place: USA: Georgia... | reverse complement strand
TAAGTTTTCTTCCGAATTTATCCGCAAGTGGCGCCATGGAAACAGCCCCGAGCATGGCTCCCACAAATAGCATTGAAGTAATCGTGCCCTCCATAAGCGGAGTGATTTCCCAAGTATCTTTAATACTTGGCAATGCTCCATTTATGATTCCTATATCATAACCGAATAGAAAGCCCCCAAAAGCCCCAAATAAATAAATGAGTATTATTGATGTTGTTTTTTTATCACTCATAACATTACCCCCTGTAGTTTACTCATTATAATTAGTATTAGCTGTTAACGAATAACTTTATATTCCAAATCCATCATTTCGGCGAAAGTTTCAATCTGGTCAATTGAAAGAGATAATGAAAGGACTGTGTGGTGACCTCCGCCTTCTTTGATCCATTTATAGACACCATCTTTGAAATTAGGGCTAACTTCCCAAAGAACCCGGGCAACAGGCAGGTTCGGTGCTTCCGTTTCAGGTGTATGCGCAGTAATTTCGTTAACCAACATTTTGAAATGAGTGCCCATGTCTGAAATTGTCACTACTACACCATCACCGGATTTTCCATCGAAAACAAGTCTTGCAGGGTCTTCTTTCCCACCGATCACCAGAGGATTGACAACGATTTTTGGTTTTGTTGCTGCCAGTGTAGGATCCACTTCCAGCATATGTGATCCTAGAATCTGTTCACTTCCGTTTGTTAAATTATAAGTATAATCTTCCATAAAACCAGTACTGCTATTTCCTGACATGATTTTTAACAACCGGTCGAGCGCTGCCGTTTTCCAATCACCTTCACCAGCGAAGCCATAGCCTTGTTCATTCAAACGCTGGACAGCTAAGCCAGGCAACTGCTTCATTCCATATAAATCTTCAAAGTTCGTTGTAAAGGCGGTATAGCCGCCTTCATCCAGAAATTTTTTGATAGCGATTTCATATTTGATCTGTTCTTTTACGGAAGAATCGAAATCTTCCTTATCGTAGTTTTTATAATCTAACTCGTACAACGTCTTGTATTCTTCGAACAAAGACTCTACTTCTTTTTCAGTGACTTGATTGACCACTGCAGTTAAATCGCCAATTGCATAATAATCGACAACCCATCCCAGTTGAATTTGTGCTTCAATTTTATCACCATCTGTAACGGCTACATTACGCATATTGTCTCCAAAACGTGCCACCTTGATATTAAAACTTTCATTATAGGCATAAGCTACGTTCATCCAGTCTGCAATTTTCTGCTGAACATCTTCGTTTTGCCAAAAACCGACAACTACTTTGTTGTTCTTTTTTAATCTGCTATTTATATATCCATATTCTCTATCACCGTGTGCCGACTGATGGAGGTTCATGTAGTCCATGTCGATTGTGTCCCACGGAATATCTTCATGAAATTGAGTCACAAGATGTAATAATGGTTTTTGTAAGAGTGCTGTTCCCCGTATCCACATTTTGGCAGGAGAAAATGTATGCATCCATGTAATGACCCCCTGTACCTCATCGTGATAATTTGCATCTTTCATGATTTTTGTAATTGTGTCGGCTGATGTTGCGAGTGATTGATGTAAAATGATTTCATATGGAAACTTTCCTGACTCATTCAATGTTTCAACCATTTTTTCAGCATTATTTTTTACCTGTTGAAGTGCATCATCACCATATAATCCTTGAGATCCTACAACAAACCAATATTTTATTTTATTTGACATAAAGACATCTCCTTATTAATTTTGTCCGTAATACGCATTAAGACCATGTTTACGCTGGTAATGTTTATCTAAAATACGGTCCGGAAGTATTTCTGACAGTGGATTTAATTGACGTGTGTAAAAGTTCATTTTGCATATTTCCTCAAGCACAACTGTGTGCATAACAGCCTCTTCAGGATTTTCTCCCCAGGTAAATGGAGCGTGTCCTTTTAATAGGACACCGGGCACCTCAATAGGGTCGATGTTTCTTTCCTCAAAAGTCTCTATGATTATTTTTCCAGTTTCTTTCTCGTAATTTTGTTCTATTTCCTGTTCTGTTAAATAACGTGCGCATGGGACGCTTCCGTAAAAGGTATCTGCATGGGTAGTGCCCATGGCGGGTACGTCCAGTCCCGCCTGGGCCCAGACTGTTGCCCACGGTGAGTGTGTATGGACTATACTTCCAATATCAAATGATTTATAAAGTTCGGCGTGTGTTGGCATATCTGATGAAGGCTTTAGGCTGCCTTCAATCACTTCTCCATTTAAATTGCACACAACCATATCATCGGCTTTCATAGTCCTGTAGTTTACACCGCTTGGCTTGATTACAAATAATTGGCTTTCTTTATCGAAAGCACTCACATTTCCCCATGTGTATTTAATAAGTCCTCTTTTCGGCAGTTCTAAATTCGCGTTAAAAACCTCTTCTTTTAAAGATTCCAGCATTTAATCATCTCCCAGAATGAATTGAGAAGCTTTTTGTTCCAATGGCAAAGCACTCTTATAACGCTTTATATAATTTTTGTAGTTCTGAATATCTTTCTCTGTGGGGGCTGCAGTGGAAGCCTTAATCTCTCTAAATACGAATGACTTTAAATAATCTTCCAAAGAAATATTTCTTTTGTCAGTCATATATTTGGCGAGTATCGCCATCCCCCAGGCTCCGCCATCATTGGCGGTTTCCATAACCGTTATCGGACTTTCTGTTGCAGCGGCAAGAATATTTTGCGCAACCCCTTTTGTTTTGAAAATTCCTCCATGTGCAACAAGTGAATCAATTTGAATTTTTTCACGTTGCATCAACAAATCTATTCCAATTTTCATAGTGCTAAAAGAACTATACAAATGTGTTTTCATGAAATTGGCAAGATTCATCCGGCTGTCCGGCATTCTTACAAACATTGGACGCCCATCAGATACATCGGTTATATTTTCACCAGAGACAAATCCGAAAGATAACAATCCTCCTAAGTCGTCCTCCCCTTCCAGTGAATGATTCATCAGTTGTCCGTACAAATCATCACGTGAAATACTAATATTTAATAAATTCAGTAACTCATCAAATAAATTCACCCAGGCGTTTAAGTCAGAAGTACAGTTATTAGTGTGAACCATTGCGACTTCACTGCCGGAAGGGGTGGTGACAATATCAATCTCGGGATACACATCTTCCAGTGAGTTTTCCAGAACGATCATTGCAAAAGCGCTTGTCCCGGCCGAAATATTACCGGTTTTTACGGCTATGCTGTTGGTTGCAACCATACCCGTCCCTGCATCACCCTCCGGCGGACAAAATGGTATTCCCGCCTCGAGGTCCCCTTTGGGATCAAGAAGTTTAGCCCCTTCACGGGTGAGACAACCAGCTTCATCTCCTGCTATAAGTACTTCGGGTAATAAGGAACTGATGTTTTTATCTAATCCATATGTTTGAAGAAGACCATCGAATTTTTCCATCAAGTCTCCCCGATAGTTCTTTTCTGTCGGATCAATAGGAAACATGCCGGATGCATCGCCGATACCGAGCACCTTCTCCCCGGTCAAATACCAGTGAACATAACCTGCCAATGTGGTGATATAAGTTATTTCCTCAATATGGGGTTCTTTATCCAACAGGGCCTGGTATAAATGAGCAATGCTCCATCTTTCCGGTATATTGAAATCAAAAATTGTACGCAGGGATGCTGCCGCCTCGTTCGTGTAATTATTTCTCCATGTCCTAAAAGGAACCAACAGGTCGTCATGTTCATCAAAAGCCAGGTATCCATGCATCATTGCACTTATTCCGATGGATTTGATTTTTTTCAACCGCAGTTGATAAATTGACTCAATCTGATCTGTCATATTGGAATAACTTTTTTGAAGACCGACCCAGACGTCATTCACTGAATATGTCCAGAAATCATTTTCCAGTTTGTTTTCCCATTCGTAATAACCGGAAGCGACGGTATTAAAATTGCTGTCTATAGCCACAGTTTTAATGCGAGTGGATCCAAATTCAATGCCGACGGTTAAAAATCCTTTTTCAATTTCTGCGCGTATATTTTGCTTCTCCAAAGCCCCACTCCTTTTGCAAACGTTTTCAAAAAGAATGATACATTAATACATACGTACATGTCAAACGAAAATAAAAATATGTGCGTACCTAACATCCGGAAAATGAGACTCACGAATATATTAAGTTATATATCCATGAGTCTAATCAATATTATTATTGATGTTCTTAACACTGTTCCTTTCGATAATATTAGTGTCTAATACAATTGTTTCAATAGGTTCACCAGACGTAACTGCCTGGATAATAAGATTTGCTGCCTCAGTTCCCAAATCTTCCTGTGGATGTGAGGTGGTAGTTAACGAAATATCCTCTAATTGACTCAAGATAGAGTTATCCTCCCCGACTATCGATAGATCTTCAGGGATCTTAATATCAATTTGATTTAGTTTTTTAATCAGGGTATAAGCGACTTGGTCGTTGTAACATACCAACGCAGTAATATTTAGAGCCCCATCTTTTATTTGTTGGACAACTTGTTCAATTACAGAAGATTTGCTTTCCGTAGAATAAGTATAGATATTTTCATTATTAAATAGAATATCATATTTATCAAAAGCTTCTATATAACCTTTCATACGGAATTTACCTTGCAGGTCATCTATTTTAGTGATAAGCGCGATATTCTTGTGGCCATTCTCTAATAGATGTGTTGTGGCCAGAAAACCTGATTTAGTATCATCGATACTTATAGAGGGGAAATTAAGTTCTTCATATCGGGCATTTATCATAAGAGTTGGGATATTTCTCTTCTTTAAAAGAGAGTAATAGGATAGATTTGGATTGAATACATTGCTTTTTGTCGGTTCGATTATAAGTCCTTGGACCCCTTGGTCCAACATCATTTCCAGGCAACGGCGTTCTTCTTCGTGATTGTTATTAGTACTTGAAAGGATCAGTGAATAACCGTTTTCTTTTAATACTTTTTCAATCCCTCTTATAATACTGGGAAAAATGTAATCTGACAGATAAGTTACAACGACACCAATCTTTTTTTGCTCATTATTGCTGTTCTTGCTGATGAATGTATTGGTTACGTAGGTGCCTGCACCCTTTTTCTTAATAACATATCCCTCATTGACAAGTATTCCCATAGCTTGTCGAATGGTATGTCTGCTTACTTTGAATTGCAGCTGCAGTTGTTTTTCTGTCGGAAGCAATTTTCCAACTTGGTATTCACTATTAATTATTTTATTTTTAATATCAAACGCAATTTGCTGATACTTTGGTTTCTCCATATTTTTCGAGTCCCCTAAATTTTCCTTTTTATTGAATACGAAATTGTATCATATTAACATTATTATAGCATATAGGATTTTATAGATTTACTTTGAGAATACATCCTGGACTGACAATTGAAAAAGGAGCACGATGCCTCTTTTGAGTCGAATATCGTTTCAGGAAATCATACGCAATTTATTTGCTTCCTGTAATCATTTGATCAAATGTTCACCATTCCGTACTGACTAAGAGTGCCCCTGCTTGATTCATACACTCTAATTATTAAGAAGAACCGGACTTCAAAGCAGGGATTCTGGAAGGGCAGCATATTCAATGGTTTTCTGGTTTCCCCTGGTCCGCTTCATTTTTGCCATGCATTCTTTAGGATTTTCTTAGAGGAATACACAGGAAATTGTGATATCATGATTTCCGGGGATCAGATCCCGATCCTGAAATAGACAAATGACGAAGCAATACATAAAGGAAGACGGTGCATTTCATGGCAAAGCTCTATTATAGGTACGGCACGATGCAGAGTAATAAAAGTAATCAGATCATAACGACACACCATCAGTATACGACGCAGGGGAAGCAATGCCTTGCATATTCGACGCCCATCGATACACGGAGCGGCTTCAAGAAGATCAGGTCCAGGGTTGGGCTTGAACTGGTCTGTGAATATATACATGAACATATCTATGATGAGGTAAAGGAAATCAATGAAACCTCAAGAGTGCATGCCGTAGTTGTGGATGAAGCCCAGTTCCTGTCGAGGAAGGATATTCATAATCTAAGTGATATCGCGGACTACCTGGACATTCCGGTCATCTGCTTTGGCCTCAAAACCGACTTCCGGGGGGAACTGTTTGAAGGAAGCAAAGTACTGCTGGAGCTTTCGGATGCAATCGATGAGCTGAAGACGATATGCCAGTTCTGCAACAAGAAGGCGACGATGAATATGCGCATGCTGGACGGTGAACCGATCAACGTCGGTGAAAGGATACAGATGGGTGATGAGGAATATGTGCCTGTGTGCAGGAAATGCTACAAAGCACGGCTCGAACTCGTAAAATAATAGATGAATGTATAGAAGCTTTCGAACGGTTAAAGAAAACACTCCATTCTTTAATCGTTTTTTAATTTTTCATTAACCGTCCTTTAGCTGACGTTTCCTATAATGAAATCAACAAATAGCACAGGAGGCGTTACAAATGATAGACAAAAAATATTTACTGGCAGGCGGTATCGCATCAGCATTACTCTTGGGAGCATGTTCAAGTGTTAGCGCGGATACGGATTTGGACTGGAAAGCAGACGGCAAAGAGGGCACGGCTGAAGTAACTTCTGAGCAAACGGAGACGGCTGAAGTGGAACACAATGCTCAGAAGGCAGTGGAAGAAGTGAAGAAGAATTTTGATGGTAAAGTCACAGAAGTCGAACTGGATGAAGACGACGGTGTTCATTATTACGAAATCGAAATGGAAAACGGCAAAGAAGAGTACGAAGTGGAAATCAATGCAGAAACACTGGAAATTCTGGAAGAGGATTTCGACAGTGACGACGGCAAAGAGGGTCAGGATGATGCAGGCAGCGGCATGATCTCTTCTGAAGAGGCAGTTGAGATTGCAGAAAAAGAAACCGGCGGAAAAGCTGTCGAGTGGGATTTCGATGATGACGATGCTGAATATGAAGTGGAGTTGGACGCAGACGGTGAAGAGGTTGAAGTCGAACTGGATGCGAAAACCGGGGACATCATTGAAACAGATGACTAGCACCCGCCTTGAATTTTGAATCCGGGAGTCATGCTCCCGGTATTTTTAATTGAATTTTAATAATTACCTGACCAAATTCCGGGTTCCCGACATGCTATAATTGGTGTAATAACATTCATAAACACAGTGACTGTCATAAGGAGAATCATATATGGATAAGATACTGATTGTCGAAGATGATCAGAAAATTGCACGTGTCATCCAGTTGGAACTGGAGTTTGGAGAGTATGAAGTGGCGATTGCCTACACGGGAAAGGAAGCGTTGGAGCGTTACGCGAGAGATACATTCGATCTGATACTTCTTGATGTCATGATTCCGGAACTGAACGGTCTGGAGGTGCTCCGCAGGATAAGGCAGAAGGATGAGGATACAAGAATCATCATGCTCACGGCACGGGATGCTGTAATGGATAAAGTCAGCGGACTGGATTCGGGTGCCAATGACTATATGACGAAGCCGTTTGAGATTGAAGAACTTCTTGCCCGCATACGCACGCAATTGAAACAGAAGTCTGCAGCTTCGGGTGCGGTGCCGGAAGATATCGAATACCGTCATCTGAGAATTGTTCCGATGGCGCGAGAAGTTTATATCAGTGGGGAACTGGTCTATCTGACCCAGAAAGAATACGATCTGCTGTATTTCCTGATCGAGCATAAAAATCAGGCACTCTCACGCGAACAGATCATTGAAGCGGTATGGGGCTTTGATTATTACGGAGACACGAATACCGTTGATGTCTATGTGAGATACATCCGTAAAAAACTCGACCGTGACAAACCATCCATTATCTCGAGTGTCCGCGGTATTGGCTATATGGTGAAGGACTGACAGGATGAAACTAGGGACGAAGATACAATTATATACGACGGTCATGACAGTCATTGTCGTCATACTGATCAATCTGGTCGTCTATTATTCCTATAAGAACTTTTCGCTGAACGCGGAAATGGGCCAGCTTGAAAACCGTGGTGCGAATATTATGGAGGAACTCCAGAAAGCCAATGCAAATAATGTCAGCAGTGAAGCGGTGCTGCAGGCTTTCCTGCTGTCGGATGGCTATGTGAAGGTCATTGACAATGAAGGGAATCCCGTAGTCCGTATCGCAACCGAGTCAGAATATGCAAGTCTGGATGAACCATACAGCACAAGCCAGTATAAAAAAACCATCTCACATGAAGGCATGGAGTTTGTCATGGTCTCTCTGCCCGTCATATGGGATGATGGACAAGTGTACAACCTTCAGATCTATGAAAATGTATACTTCCTCTATGACACATTCGAAGTGCTGAAATGGATTCTGGCAGTCTCGACACTCATTATACTGACCGTAATCTTCCTTCTGAACCGGATCATCACCAATGCCATCCTAAAACCGGTCAACAAGCTGATCGATAAGATGAAAAAGACTGATGATACGAGTAAATATACAATGATCGAAATGAACCGGAAAGATACGAAAGAGCTCAGGGAACTGTCCGAAGCGTTCAATGAGATGATGATGGACCTGAAAACGCATGACGAGAATCAGCAGGCATTCATCATGAACGCTTCCCATGAACTGAAGACGCCGATCACTGTCATCAGTTCGTACAGCCAGATGATCAAACGTTTCGGAAAAACACGTGAAGACGTATTGGATGAGGGTATCAATGCCATCAGTGATGAAACAGAAAGGATGAAATATCTGACAGAGCAGCTTCTTAGTTTTGCGAAGGTGAATCGTGAGGATGAAACATTTCAAGTGGAGCCCATACGTATCGTGAAACTGATCAGAAATGTGACGGCTCGTCTTGAGACGGTATATGGCAGGAGGATAGAACTTGCCTTTGATAATGGAGAGGTGCTGGGTCTCGTGGATGTGGACACATTCGACCAGCTGATCAAGATATTCCTGGATAACGCCTGCAAATACAGTTCGGATACTATATCAGTCAACATCCGGGAACTGGAAAATAACGTTGGAGTAACGATAGCGGACAAAGGCATTGGTATACCGGAAGAGGATATCGGACATATATTCACGAGATTTTACCGTGTGGATAAGGCACGGGCACGGGAAACCGGCGGTTCCGGTCTCGGTCTGTCGATTGCACAGGAACTGGCAGATTTAAATGACATCAGTATTGACGTTACAAGCCGGGTTAATGTGGGGACGACATTTAACTTGTCTATTAAAAAGGTGAAGAAAAATGAAGAGACTGAATAAGCTTCTGATAGCGGCAGCAGCTGTCATTGCTGGCATAGCCATAGGTATTCTGCTGGTAAGCCGTTCAGGCGGGGAGAATATCAGTGAAGAAGAAGTGAGTGCGATGATCACGGACCGCTACGGCGGGGAAATCGAAAATATATCACAGACAGAGGACGAGCAATCCTATATAGTAGATCTGACGGATGAGGAATACCGGTATGAGATTACAGTGAACCGTGAAGATGCGGGGATCGAAGATATTGTAACTGAAAAAAACGAAGGTCAGAGTAATGATACGGCATCCGGCGGCGGGGAAGAAACAATGGGAGAGAGGACGTCCGAAGAAAAGTCTGCAGAAGGAAAAGACGATGGCCTGCAGGAGAAAGAAAAGATGGACCGTCCGATCACAGAAGATGAGGCGAGAAAGATCGCCTCGGATGAAGTAGGCGGCCAATTCATCCATTTGACGTTGAACCAGGATACACATCCGCAGCAGTATCAGATCATCCAGCTGGTCGAGGATGATGACGAAGGTGCGCTTGTGACAGTGGATGCCATCGAAGGAGAAACGATGAATATTTTATGGTTCCAGGCAGATTTCAACGAAATCGCTGATATTGAAGCGTTCGCCCGCCAGCTGCAGGATTACAGCACCAAGTATCAGAACAACCATTATATAGAATTTGATGACGACAATGACGATGATGACGATGATGACGCCGGAGATATTTATAACGAGGATGACAGTGACGATGATTAAAATGATAACGGACACCCGGTTTGCGGAATTCATACTTTCGGCCGGGTGTTTTTTGTCTCTATGGGGTCCGGGAAGTAATCGGATATGATATTATGAATGATACTGACTATCAATTGTATGACAGTAATGGAAGGTGGTTGTGGTTTGATTGACATTAAAGCGGCAACAAAATCTTTTGCCGGTAAAAATGGGGATTTTAAAGCGGTCGACAATATTACACTGTCGATACAGGAGAAAGAAATATTCGGCATAATCGGCGAAAGTGGTGCCGGGAAGTCGACTTTGATGCGGTTTATCAATGCACTTGAAACGCCTGATGCGGGACAGGTGATGGTAGATGGTACAGATGTCGTTACGCTCGGTAAGAAAGCCTTGAGGAAGCATCAGAAGGATATCAGCATGGTCTTCCAGCATTTCAATCTGTTGAATAATAAGACGGTCGAGGAGAATATCAGACTGCCTCTCACACTCCACAAGTATAAAACCCCCCTGTCAGTCGATGAAGTGATTGATTTCGTCGGCCTGTGCGATAAGCGGGACAGTTACCCGGCGGAATTGTCCGGTGGACAGAAACAGCGGGTGGGAATCGCACGGGCTCTTGTGACACGGCCGAAAATACTGCTGTGCGACGAGCCCACTTCGGCCCTCGATGAAAATACGACAGATGAGATCGTGGATGTTCTGAAGCGGGCCCAGGAGGAGTTTGACATGACGGTGGTCATCGTAACGCACGAACTTGGTGTGATCAAGCAGCTGTGCCGGCGTGCCGCGGTAATGGAGCACGGCAGACTGGTCGATACTATTGATGTGAACCGTTCAGTGAGGGAACGTCCGGAGTTGTCCTATCATGAACGTGTATTGGAAGTGCTGCAGGATGCCTGAAATGATTCAAGTTTACATAGAACGCATCATCGAATACACTCCCCGTCTTGTTGAAAGCCTGTATGAGACAGGGATAATGATGATATTCGCCATGGTCGCTGCAATCATCCTCGGACTGCCTCTCGGCACCCTGCTCTATCTCGCATCCAAAGGCAAACCGCTTGAAAATAAAATTCTGTATCAGATTGCGAACATCTTCGTGAATATCGTCCGTTCATTCCCTTTCCTGCTGCTTGTAGTGGTTATGCAGCCCCTGATCCGTTATTTTTACGGACGTGCTACAGGTGATCCCGTCGCCGCATCGTTCCCAATGATGCTTATCGCAATCGCACTCTATGCAAGGTTCGTGGAACAATCCCTGCATGATATTCCAAAAGAAGTACTTGAAACAGCAAGGTCCATGGGCGTTACAACGCCGCAGCTCGTGTGGAAATTCCTTTACGTGGAGGCGAGGAGTTCCCTTATTATCGGTTTTACCACTGCATTTGTCAGTTTCATATCTTATTCCACCATCATGGGGGTAGTCGGCGGAGGCGGTATCGGTGATTTTGCGATACGCTACGGTTATCAGCGCTATGAGAGTGATATCATGTACAGCGCAATCGCTGTCATTATCATATTTGTAATCATTGCTCAGTGGCTCGGGCTGAAACTTGCAGCCCGGCTGGATAAAAGATAAATCAAATTTAAAGAGGAGAATCATATATGTTGAAAAAAGGATTGTTTTTCACAGGAGTTGCAATACTGCTGGCAGGATGCGGCGGAAGCGGGGAAGAGAATGCCTCTGAAGAGGATAATGTGGTCAAAATCGCATCACACCTTCCACCGATGACGGATGTGGTCGAGATTGCCGCTGATGCGATTGAGGAACCCTACCAGATTGAACTGGTTGAAGTATCCGACAATATTCAATACAACGAAGCACTTCTGAATGAAGAGGTGGATGCAAACTTTGCCCAGCATGAACCATTCATGGAAGTCTTCAACGATGAAAAAGATGGGAACCTTGTTGCGCTGCAGCCGATCTATAATGCGATTGTAGGCTACTATTCACCGGTATATGACTCCATCGAGGATATAGAAGATGGCGCCGAAGTAGCGATTCCGGCGGATGCAACGAATGAAGCGCGCGCACTGATGATACTCGAACAACATGACTTGATCACACTGTCGGCAGACGTCAGCCATGAAGCGACGGTGGATGATATTGAAGAGAATCCGCATAATCTTGAATTTACACATATCGACCTGCTTAATCTGACAGGCGCATATGAAGACGGGGTCGAGCTTGTGTTCAACTATCCTACTTATATAGAAAGTGCCGGACTGACGCCGGATGACGCTGTATTCCTCGAGGAGGATGAGGACAATACATTCGCTATACAGCTTGTAGCCCGTGAAGATAATCAGGACAGCGAAGCGGTGCAGGCGGCTAAAGAAGCATTCACCTCCCAGGAAGTTTATGATTTTCTTTCAGAGCTTGAAGAGGACGGACATTTGGAACCTGCATTTGAAATTGAATAGGAAGGAATGCTGCCGGGGATGAAATGCCCCGGCTTTTCGTTATATCATAATATTTTTTATCATAACCATAGAATGATCCGGAGGTATTCATGAAGAAGTTGGTTAAAATAATTCATCCCTGAACTTTTTTGATATAAAATTTCATATTTGAGAAACCATTGTATTTTTTCTGTATTTATAAGCTGAACTTTGGTATTGTAGTTTACATTGACAGTAAAAATTTTTATTTAGAACTAAACTATCTATTAATATGTATTATAAAAAGCGTAATCATAAGGTTGGAGGGAGTCCAATGACACTTGGAAATTGTTGGAGCGTCTGAAGGAAAAGGAAGACCGCTTGATTGGCATATGCAGGCATCTGCAGGAAAATCCTGAACTTTCATTTCAGGAAACTGAAACAGCCGTGTATATCGTTGATTTTTAAAAAGGCAAAATTGCCAAAAAAACTGCAGAATTTGAAACAGGAGCCGGGTCAATATCATCAAGGGCCGGGTGGTACTTGAAGGCGATTTGCGGGCGTCAGGACTTAAAACGAAGAAGAGAATAGAGAAGGAAATCGAAAGGATCTCTTCAGATCTGGAAGGGATCCTTTGGTGTTACGAATGTACTGGAGTATAGGGAGGACTATCCTGCTCTTTACAATAATCCGGCCTGACATTCCAGATCGCTGCGGCGATGCATATCCTCATCCGAAATTCCGGATCAATGATGTGCTTTGCTCATTGCAGCACAAGTGGCCGGCAGCGTCGTGATAAATTACTTGAATAGTGACAGCAATGAAAATAATCATTCTCGCTGTATGCTTTTTCGATAGGGGAACAATGATGGAACAGATAATTGGAATACTACTGCTACTTGTGATACTTGTGTTCTTTACCATATTTACTTATTACGCACCTTACGGGGCAGATGTCATGGGTGCACTTGCCGGAGCCGCCATTGCGACGTTTTTGGTCGAAGCTCTGCAGAGGTTCGTCATCGGTGATATTTTCGGGCTGGAATTTTTTCATGAGACCGGACTTGAAGCCGGGCTCCTCAGCGGAGTTATCGTTGCATTCCTTGTAGCACTCACTATGAAGGTCAATGCACAGAACTCAGCCATAATTGCGGTGTCTATGGGAGGTCTCGGACTTATCCCGGGGATGATTGCCGCATACATAATTTCATTTGCCGCCAAATTCTTTGAAAAGAAAATTCCGAACGGGCTGGATTTCATACTGGTTGTCATTTTACTGGTGCCGCTCACACGTCTGATCGGTCTGGGTATCTCACCATTGGTGGATGCCTCCCTGCTCCAGATTGGAACCATCATTGAAACAGCAACAGACACCAGTCCGCTTATCATGGGGCTCATGCTCGGCGGTATCATCACAGTAGTCGGCACCTCACCGCTCAGTTCCATGGCCCTTACCGCCCTGTTAGGTCTTACAGGAATACCGATGGCCGTCGGCAGTCTGGCGGCATTCGGTTCTGCGTTCATGAACAGTGTTATTTTCCATAAGCTGAAAATCGGGGATTTGAAATCTGTCATTTCCGTAGCCATTGAACCGCTGTCAAAGGCTGACCTTGTCAGTGCAAACGCGGTGCCGATTTATGCGACAAATTTCATAGGGGGTGCTTTAAGCGGCATGGTCATCGCCTATTCCGGTCTCATCAACGATGCGCCGGGTACAGCGACCCCGACTGCCGGGCTGCTTGTCCTGTTCGGTTTCAATCCGGCTTCACAGGTCGTATTGTATGCTGTCGTTGTCGCAGTCATTTCAGGGATAACCGGTTTTATCGGCAGCTATATCTTCAGGAATTACCGGATCCGAAAAAGTGACTTTGATGCAATTGGTAAACTTTAAACCGCTCATTGAGCGGTTTTTTATTATTGGCTCAATAGAACTCCTTTCCTTTAACTCACTAAATTATTTTTATGTTGACATTATCAGAAAATTCATATAAATTTTAATCATGTTGTCAGATAAAGGGAGGAAAAAACATTGAGTGCATGGTTTGCAGATTTTACAGCAGATGTCAGCAGTTTTGTATGGGGTCTTCCCCTTATCATCTTTCTTGTGGGAACGGGCCTGTTCCTGACTATCAGATTGACATTCTTTTCTTTCAGGATGCTGCCCTACTCACTGAAGATGGCTTTCAGCAAGTCCGATGATAAAAGCGAAGGAGATATATCGCATTTCCAGGCACTGATGACTGCCCTTGCGGCAACGGTGGGTACCGGTAACGTCGTCGGTGTAGCGACTGCAGTCGTTCTCGGCGGTCCCGGAGCGGTGTTCTGGATGTGGATGACAGCTCTTGTCGGCATGGCCACGAAGTATTCGGAAGGGATACTCGGTGTAAAGTACCGTCAGAAAAATGATAAGGGTGAGATGTCCGGCGGCCCCATGTATTATTTGGAGCATGGCCTCGGCCAGAAATGGCTGGGCGTCCTGTTCGCCTTTTTTGCAGTGTTCGCCGCAATATTTGGTATCGGAAATATGATCCAGGCGAATGCTGCATCGGATGTTGCTCTCGATGTGTTTAATGTGCCGACCTGGATGACCGGGACGGTAATGGCAGTTCTTGTAGGGCTGGTCATACTCGGAGGTGTCAAAAGTATCGGACGGACTGCCGGTATATTGGTACCATTCATGGTGGCTTTTTACTTAGTTGCGGGTATTGCAATTCTTATCATTCATATTGATCAGGTGCCTGCTGCTCTCGGAATAATCTTTTCGGATGCATTTACAGGTCAGGCGGCTGCCGGAGGGGCACTTGGTACTGTAATACGCATGGGTGTGGCCCGCGGGCTGTTTTCAAACGAAGCCGGTCTCGGCACCGGTGGTATCGCCGCAGCCTCCGCCCGTACGGACGTCCCTGCACGTCAGGCACTGGTATCCATGACCCAGGTATTCATAGATACCATAGTAGTCTGTTCCATTACAGGTGTGTCGCTGACGATGGCGGGCATTTATGGGTCGGGCACAGAGGGTGCAGCCCTCACAGCCCAGTCCTTTGAGATGCTGCTGCCGGGATACGGGGACTATGTAGTAGCGATAACACTGCTTACATTCATTTTCTCAACCATCCTTGGATGGGGGTATTTTGGTGAAAAGTGTTTCACCTATCTCGTTGGGGATAAATTCACTTATCTGTACCGGCTGATTTTCGTTCTTGCCATAATCCCAGGAGCGACGATGTCTCTGCAGACCGTCTGGAACCTTGGTGATATATTCAATGCACTCATGGCGGTGCCAAACCTCATCGGCCTGCTCGGTCTGTCTGGTGTCGTTGCAGCTGAGACGAAGATATTCATCGATATAAGAAAGAAAGAAAAACAGCAGCAGCTTGGCTGATAATAAAGGCCGAAAAGGACGAAGGCGGCCGCCTTCGTCCTTTTCACGTCTTTAGTCCTGGATGATGTAGCCGTGTTCAATCAGGTCGCGGATGGCATTATCGAGGATTTTTTTTGTGTCTGCAGATATTACATGCAGATGGACATTATCGGTAAGGTTGGCGAGCATCCTGCTTTTCTCTTTATCCATGCGGGTGAGGAACAGGGTCAGGTCCTCATTCGTCGCAATCATCAGTTCGCCGTTTATTTCCCCGTACACAGGATGATCGATGGATACATCATCTATCATCGCACCGTTATCGAGGATGATCTTCAGTTCCTCTTCCATCTGTTCAAAATTATGCTGACAGGCAATCGTGCGTTTGAAAGGCTTGCCCCGCCGCACTGCCGGCCGGCGCACATACCCTCTGCTTGTGGAAACGATGGGGTGTCCGTCAGCCTTCAATATCGAAATATCCCTGACGATGATCTGCCTGGATACATCATATTGCTCAGCCAATTTCACTCCGCTGATTGAATCCCCGGTATTTCTTAGATCTTCCAATATTTCTGCTCTTCTCTTTTTTGCTGTGGTCATTATTCCACCTCCTGTAGTATCTGGTCCATATGGGAGACAAGCGAATCAATCTCATCCTTTGTCGTATTTTTTGAAATCGATATTCTTATATAATGTTCTCCTGATGTTCCGTATCCGCCTTCAAGCACTTCTTCAAGTCCCCTGCTTATCATCCGTCCCCGGCCGCATGCTGTGCCGGTGGATACGTATATATTTTTGCTCGACAGGCCCTGCATCACATACTGTCCTTCAACCCAAGGTGTTGCACATGCAAGGATATGCGGAGCACAAGCTTTGAAACAAAGCGTTATAACGCCGATGCTATCCATTTTTTTCACCAGATATTGCCTGATATCCTTCATCCGTTTTATGCCGGGCTCGGAGGACAGGCACATTGCCATGGCCGCAATGCCCGGAACATCCAGGGTGCCGTTCTGTGTGCCTGATTCATGATGGAAATGACTGTTCAGCACATTCATATACCGGTAGTCCACCATCAGTGCGCCGGTGCCTTTCGTGCCATGGATCTTATGACCGGAAAAGCTGTAGCTGCCGGGGATCCGGTCGATATCTATCCCGTCTTTGTGTGCGCCCTGGACACCGTCCACATGAAGAGGTATACCCCGGACATCACACATATCTCCCACCACCTCCACCGGCAGCCGATATCCCGTTTCGGAATTCACATGCTGCATGATGACAAGTGCAGTATCATCTTCCATCATTTCCGAAAGTTTATCCAGATCGATGTGTCCGTTACGATCGAGCGGCATCATGGTGCAGCTGTAAATCCCACTGAATTGTCCAAGAGCCGCTTTGATGGAAAGATGTTCGTACGGAGAGATCAGTACATGGCCCGGCTTTCTCTCCTTCAACAACAATTGTAGCGCAATTTCATTCGCATGTGAGCCGCTTCTTGTGAAAATAACCTGTTTGCTGCTGTTAAAATACTTTTGTATGTAATTTCTCGTCTGCTGCAGAAGATCATTTATATCGAGCCCTCCTCCATGAAGACTTTCG
>Ga0079225_10000790_pt1 | contig 17299 bp, 18 predicted proteins | sample Poulit2012_FD_76344 | JGI IMG/M metagenome (GOLD analysis project Ga0079225, IMG submission 76344) | Agricultural soil microbial communities from Georgia to study Nitrogen management - Poultry litter 2012 | ecosystem: Environmental > Terrestrial > Soil > Agricultural land | place: USA: Georgia... | reverse complement strand
GACGACTAATGCTACAGCTATAAGTAAGAACGATTTAAATCGTTTAAACATTCTGTTCTCTCCTTTAAAATAGTTTAAAAATTTCTTTCGTCATAATCATACCATCGTATTTTTGTAATAGTTGAAACAGAAATTTCCAATTGGAAAGCGTAAGAAACAGTCGCTTCAAAACTACGAAACTATCATGTTTTTTTAGTTTTCTTATTTCATGGGATTAGGAATTTAATCTATCATTAACAATAATTGGTCAAAATCAGGTATTGACATCTTTTAAAAAAGTGATTTTTATGACACTTATATAACAGTTCTGATATAAAATTTTGTTTTTGTTATGAAATTGCAATTTTTAATGAAAAATTACCCATAAGGTGAGAATCGAGTCTGCGTGAACTTTTTAAAAAAGTTATGATACACTTAGATAAAAGGGAACTAGTAACTTACAAAGTAAAGGAAGTGACAAAATGAGTGAGGTACTTGTACAAAAAAATGAAAAAGGATTAGGTTCCATTTTATTGAATCGACCGGAATCTTTAAACGCCTTAGACATTTCAATGATTCGTAAAATTAAACAAACCTTAGATGGATGGATGAAGGACGATGAAGTAAAAGTAATTTTATTTTCTTCCACTAATGAAAGGGCTTTCTGTGCCGGCGGAGATATAAAAGCCCTATACGAGGCTAAACTTGCTGGAGAAGATATGGAGGAGGCAAGTTCCTTTTTTGTCGAAGAGTATGAATTAGACGGAATGATTTATACTTATCCCAAACCAATAATTGCAAATTTAGATGGAATCGTTATGGGGGGTGGAGTAGGTCTTACCTACGGAGCGCCGTATAAAATCGTTACCGAACGGACGAAATGGGCGATGCCGGAGATGAATATTAGTTTATATCCGGATGTAGGAGCAAGTTATTTTTTAAATAAAGCCCCTGGTCATATAGGACGCTATGTAGCTCTTACAGCAAAAACTTTTGAAGCTTCCGATGTACTATATATGAACGCAGCTAATTATTATATGAACTCAGATCGTTTGAAAAAATTTTTAAAATCTTTAGAAAAAACAGATTGGACAGCAGAAGCAGACGAAGAGATAAAGGTACTCATCGAAAAATTTAGTGAACCCCTTCAGGAAGTAAGTTTTTTAGAAAGGCATGCATCGCAAATAAATGAACATTTCCAATACGAAACAGTCGAACAAATCGTCGATTCATTGCAAAAGGATGAGTCTGACTTTGCGAAAGAGACAGCGCAACTATTAACGTCACTATCTCCTGTTTCATTAAAAGTTACTTTACAATTATTAATTTGGGCACAAGGAAAAACAATCGAACAATGTTTAGAACAAGACATATCAATAGCTAAAAGGTTTATGAAAGTCGAAGATTTCTTTGAAGGCGTTCGATCGGTTTTAATCGACAAAGATCGCAACCCTTCCTACAAATATAAATCACTAGAAGAAGTGTCCGATAATTTCGTTCAATCTTTTTTTAATAAAGAAATATAAAAAAATGAGTGGAATTGCCACAAATGGCAGTTCCACCCATTTTTTTACTTAGCCTTCACAACTTTGTGTTTATAAATAATATCAACTTGCACGACCAGTAATACCACTATAATCCGTATTATAAACAAAAACTGTCCCTTAATGGGAACCGCTTAAAACTTAATTGGAAGAATTAATAAAAGGTAAAGTAATAATAAAGCTATGATAATCGTCGAACGATTGTAAATGAATCGTACCGTTATGAGCAATAACAATTTCCTGTGCAATGGCGAGACCTAATCCTGAACCACCCGTTTCACGATTGCGCGATTGTTCCACACGATAAAAGCGTTCGAAAATCTTATCCTGTTCCTCTTGAGGAATTGCTTCGCCTTTGCCTGTAACGGAAATAACATACTTACTCTCTTTTACTTTTCCTTCAATTACAATCGGTTCCTTACCTATTCGATAACGGAGGGCATTTTCGATTATATTCGAAATCGCTTGTTGCATACCTTTTTCATGAACATTTAAATTTACATCTTCAATCTTAACGTCGAGTTGTACTGCTTCTTCTTTGATTTGCCAATCGAAGAGTTGAATACACTCCTCAATTAGTTTACGGCTATTGATGACTTGTTTTTCACTATAGGTAGTTCCTTCTACTGTCCATGCTGTAACATGTTCTATTTGTTCAATCAAACTAGTTAATTGCTTAGCTTGGTCATGTAACGATTGAAATAATATCGTATCTCCTTCGATATGACCTTCTTTTAATGCATATAAATAGCCTTTAATATTTGCTGTTGGAGTACGTAATTCGTGGGAAATATTTTCGATTAATTTCTTTCGTTCTCGTTCGTTTGTCTCGAGGCGAACGATTAATTCATTATATTGTTCTAATAACTCAGCTATTTCACCAGATGTTCGTAATTGGATCGGCTCGGGGTACCTTCCCGTCTTTAACACTTTAGTCGACTCGATTAGTTCTCTTACTGGATTGATCATTTTTCGCGTTAAATAGAAATGTAAAACCGTACTAATCAACACACCCAGCGTTGTGAAAATTAAAAAATATTGAAAAAGTGTTGCGTTAAATTGAGCTTGACGGATGGGAGACGGGCTACCGATTCCACCGACTAAATTACAAGCCGTTTCATAAATTGCCCAACCGGTAAGTCCCATCGCTAACGTAATGACGACACTATTTATAAACGTTAACTTCCACAGAAAGCCTTTTGGAATAAGTTGTTTCAAAAAATTACTATTGAACAAATTTATACCCCATTCCTCGAACTGTTTGAATTCGCTTTGGCTTCGACGGTTCTTCTTCTATTTTCTCGCGTAATTTTTTAATATGTGCATCAATCGTTCGATCCAAAATATTCTGTTCGTCATATTTATATAAATTACGGACGAGTTGTTCTCGTGTAAAGACAATGTTTGGATGTTGCATTAAATGAGAGAGTAAATCGAATTCGTGACGAGTTAAATATACTTTTTCACCTCGTAAATATACTTCTCTTTCTTCAGTTAGCAATTCTAATCCATTTGCTTTAATTCTTTTTCGCTGTTGATTCCTCCGCCGAAAGGTTGTCTCTATATAAGCGATTAACTCTTCCGGATGGAAAGGTTTCGTTAAATATAAATCTGCTCCAAGGGATAGGCCTTCAATGCGATCTTCAATTTGAGTTTTTGCGGATAACATTATAATAGGAATATCTTGATTACCTAAATCTTCCCGTACCCACTTACAAAATTGTTCTCCACTTACTTTTGGCAACATTAAATCTAAAATAATTAAATCCGGTTTATGTTGTAAAAAAAGCTGCTTAGCTTCTTCGCCATCAGCAGCTTCAATTACTGTATATTGTTGTTTTGTGACGTATAAGCGGATTAGATCCCGAATCATTTGATCATCTTCTACAATTAACACGACTTCGGCCATGCCGTACACCTCAATTAATTTCTTTAATTATGAAAAATTACTCCATTTCCTCAAAGGCTTGAACCATCATTTCATAATTTAACGCACCGATTGCGATATTATGAATTTCACCTTTTGAATTAATTAAATAAGAAGTAGGTAAAGCTGAAGCATTGTACAATGTTGAAACTTCTGTGTCAATATCTAATAATACAGTGAAAGTAACTCCATATTCATCTAAAAATTCTTCAATTTGATCGATCCCTTGTTCTGTCGATGTTAAGTTTACCGCTAGAATCGTCGCATCATATTCTTCATGGAACTTTTGCATATCAGGCATTTCTGCTCGACATGGTGGACACCACGTTGCCCAGAAGTTTAAAATAATTTTTTCACCTAAATGGTCTGATAACTTCACTGTTTCACCATCTAATGTTTCTAGCTCAAAATCTGGCGCTTTTTCACCTTGTTTTAAACCGACATTATCAGATTCCCCAATATCTGTTTCGACTGCTTCATCATCGAACTGTTCAGTCGATGAATCTTTATCAACAAAGTCATAAATAGCATAACCTAACAACCCTACTACAATTACAATAACAATCCATTTCCGCATTAAATAACCCCCTTATTTAACCTAACCTTGATAACCAAGTACCTTCAACTAAATCTAATAAAAACTGAGTAATTCTCGGAAGTTGACCAGTAAATAAGATAATACCCATAATGATCATAATGATGCCACCGACTTTCATTATGATTCCACTTTTTTGAACGATCCAGCGAGTAGATCCGAGGAAAAAAGTTAAGATTAAAAATGGTGCAGCAAAACCGACTACATACATCACTGTGTAGAAAATACCATGCCCTGGGTTGCTCGCTGCCAAAAATAAAATCGAAGCAAAAATTGGACCAATACAAGGTGTCCAACCAGCTGCAAAACCAAGGCCAACTAAAAAGGTACCAAGATAACCAACTTCACTACGTTGGTATTGCATTCGTCTTTCTTGCATTAAAAAGCCTATATTAAGCCAACCTGCGACAAAGAGTCCCATCACGATGATAAAGATTCCTGCAATCCGCTGAATTAGTAAACCGGAATCACCAGTTAATAAGGATTGAATCCATTGACCTAAAAAAGAGGCCCCTACACCTAAACTAATAAATACAAGAGAGACACCGAGAAGGAAAAACACTGAATGAGTAAGTAATGTTTTTCTTATTTGTCCTTCTTTACTATCTTGTAATTCCTTCACACTTATTCCTGTTATATATGATAAGTATGCCGGAAAAATTGGCAATACACACGGTGATAAAAAGGATAATGCTCCAGCTCCAAACGCTAGAACCATCCCAAATAGTAAAAATGTATCTGCACTAATTGCTCCCAATGATTACACCTTCCTCTTTCTTCTGTAAAGTACAATTGATACTAGTAGAACGAGCAATACAATGAAATATATCGGTGAAAGACGAAAACTAAAAATTGTCGCATTGACTAAACTCGTACATATAATTTGACCGATTAATAAAGCAAGGCCGATTAATAAACTTAAAGGCTCGACTGAAACACGCCCGTACATCACAATATAAAAGAGCATTAAAACTGCAATAAGAATTAAATATATTATATTGTACGAGTTTTGTTCAACGACGATTTGTAAAAATTCATATAAAAAGCTAGCACTCAAAAAAATCGGCAAAAACGTATAAGCGATTGATGAAATCGAATCACCTTTTCGTTTGTATCGGTACAACAAATTAATCGCTAATAAAATTGTAGCAATATAAATCGCATAAGAGTTACTTGGATAAGCTAAAATCGAAAGGGGATCTTGGATAAATTTTGTAAGGTTAACGATAATTTTCCCAATCCATATATAAATTATAAAATTGATCACTAATCCAACTACGTGTTCAATTTGTTTTCTCTTATTTGCTTGGGTATCTTTAGAGATAAGTGCATAAACCGCAATACCTGCAAGAAAGCTAACGACTAATATTCCTAAACTGACTAAGATTGTAGTTGATGGCACGATGAACTCCCCTAACTATAAACTCAAATTCAAGTATAACGAACCTTTATGAAAATTTGATGAAAATATCTATTTGACACACTATTGTCAAAAAACTTTTAGCTTATATGTATGGAAAAGTGGAAGAAAAACACCCATGTAGGATGTTTTCCGCCTCCTTTTCCTTTCAATATATTTATCCCTTGTGGATATATTCACGGTACTTCTTAGAACGTTCCATCTTCGCCTTCACATAGGAGCAAGTCGGAATTACCTTTTTATTTTCCTCCTCGACAAAGGCCATTAGTTCATTAAATAACTTACCTGCGATTCCTTGTCCACGCAAGGATTCTGATACGAAGGTGTGGTCAGCGATAATCGTACGATCGTCGACATCTTTATACGTTATTTGTGCAATTGGTTTCGCTTCATCTTCACCAATGTAAAACTTATGGTCACCTTTTACTATTTTCGCCATTGAAAAAAGCCTCCTTTTAGTATCTTCATCATATCATCTATAGGAGGCTTTAAAAAATAATTTGTTTACGTTTTCTTAACCGATTTTCGTTCCGTTTTCTACTGTTTCATCAGGACGTAATAAAACGACATCCCCTTCTCCTGGCAATCCGCCAAGTACTAATACTTCTGAACGAAACCCTGCAATTCGTAAAGGTGGAAAATTAACGACAGCGACGACTTGTCTTCCGACAATTGATTCTGGTGTATAACGTTTTGTAATTTGTGCGGAGGATTGTTTCACACCGAGCTCGCCGAAATCAATTTTTAATTTAATTGCTGGTGTACGAGCTTCCGGAAAAGGCTCCGCTTCAATTACCGTTCCAATCCTTATGTCAAGTTTTTGAAAATCTTCAATCGTTGCCATTCCATTTACCTCCTATCATGGTTCGATTGTAATTAATTGTTTTGGATACGTAGTTAATACTTCCGCTTTACCAGATTCATTAATAAATATATTATCCTCAATTCGAACACCGCCAAGGTCCGGAACATAAATTCCTGGTTCAATGGTAAATAACATACCTTTTCTCATTAATTCATTATTCTCGCTATGAATTGATGGAAGTTCATGAACTTCTAGACCTAAACCATGTCCGACACGATGGGTGAAATATTTACCATAATTAGCCTTTTCAATAACATTGCGGGCTGCAAGATCGACTTCTTTTAACGGTACATCGACCTTTACCTTTAGAATCGCCTCTTCATTCGCTCGCTTTACTGTGTCGTAAATTACTTTTTGCTCCTCACTCGCCTCACCAACGATAAACGTTCTAGTTATATCAGAGTTGTATCCATTCACAGTCACTCCGAAATCAAAGAGTAAAAAGTCACCTTCTTTTACTTCATTATTACCTGAGGTACCATGCGGTAGACTGGAATTTTTCCCTGATAAAACTAGCGTATCAAAAGCCATTTGCTCCGCACCAAGGGAAAATAATTTAAACTCAAGTTCTTGTTTTATTTCCATCTCGGTCATACCCGGTTTAACAAATTGCACGATATGCTCTAAGCCTTGTTCAGTAATATCGATTGCTTTTTTCACCTGTTCGATTTCGGTTGCTTGTTTATTCAACCGTTCCTCAATAATGAAATTATCGATTTGTAATAAGTTAAGGTTAGAAAATACTGCTTGAAGGCGGTCTAACTCGGCTAAAGTCATCGTTTCCTTTTCTACAGCTATCGAAGAAAAGTTACGGCCAAGAGTTGCTTTCATTTTTTCATAACCATTCTCTATATCGGAGACAGGAATTAACTCATCGACTTTAGCTAAAGATTTAGCCTTGTCATAATCGAGCGTTGGTAAAAACAAATAACTTTTTTCTTTTGTTTGATCATAAACATAGGCGAAAAAACGTTCATGAGGTTCTGATAAAAAATTCGTATAATAAAAAATATGAATCGGTGATGTAATAAAAGCTAGTTCACACTGTTTTGTTGTGAGCCTCTCTTCTAATCGTTTAACTCTTTCTGTATACATGAAGTTTCCTCCTTGTTACATGATTGCTTGATCATTATGTTGATTAATATGATATTGATTCTTTCCTAATCGTTTCGCTTCGTATAGTGCTTTATCTGCTTGATTAAATAACCATTCCTTGTTGCAACCTGAGTTTGCTGAAGCTATTCCAACACTGACAGATACAGATAAGTTGCGAATTTCTTCATGTTCGTTGATCGTTTCGTTTAAGGATTGTAAAACGAATTCTGCTTTATCTTTTAGTTGAAAATCTTCATCGATTTCACGAATAATCGCAAATTCATCTCCCCCTAAACGGAAGGCATCGCCGTGACAAATCGACTCTAATTTTTCCCCAATGTTTTTCAACAGTTCGTCCCCCGTCGCATGACCAAGTTGATCGTTAACGAGCTTAAAATTATCTAAATCTAAAATAAATAAGGCATATTGCTTTTCCTCTTCTAAAAAAGCTTCGTGTAATACTTGATTAAAAGCTGTGCGGTTTTTTAGTTTCGTTAGACTATCATGATAAGCATAATAGATCGGCTTAGAAAACCAACTGGCGATTAAAGTTGCGACGATTAGAGAGAAAATTATGATAATAAATAGCTGAATAATTAATTGTTGAAAGTTCGTCGCAATATAAGGATTTTTTCCATTGTCATTATAAAGGATTTCAACAACCTTAAAAGTCGTTGCACTATCATCATAAGGAGAGTGAAATGGGATATATTTTGCTTTTAGTTCTTTTCCAGCGTAATTCGTTTCAATCGTTTTTGGTTCGTTCGTTTCTCGAACTTCTGAAAAAGCTTCATAACGATTATCTGGATCTGGATTCGATGGTAAAGCACCGTAGGCTTTTCCCCCGAAATTTAAAATATGTATCGCTTCTATGATAGAAGATTTCTCAACAATCTCTTCAATCTTATCGATAAAGTTAAATTCTCGAAAAGCTTCTTCTTTTTCTAAGTTGTAACCTAATTCAATTAAGTACTGCTTATCTTCCGTCGCCTTATAACTAAACTTTTTTATTTGGTCGTTATTTTGATTTACATCAATCTCATCGATATGTAATTCGCCCGACGCTCGACGGTTATCGAGTTTTTCGCTTAATTTTTTACAACATTGTGTGAAATCGAGGCCAATCTCTTCATCGACATTACTATATTCGACGACATTTTCTTCATTTATAATATAAATGTCCATTTGAAGTTCTTTTGCTAATTTATTGAAGTCCCATGTATTAAAGTCCGGCTCTTCATCATATAAATTAAGTAAATAATCGGTAGCTTCTTCCATTTGTTCGGAAATTTCTGGGTCGATAAGTTTATAAATTTTTTCAATCGTATATAAAGCGTCGATTGAACCTTTTTCTGCATTTTCAATTTCTATTTCGTTGTCATTACGGATTTCTTCTTTTAAACGTAAATAATCAAAAATTGCAACAGTAAACGTTACCACAATAGCAAAAATGAGTAGAACAAAAAAGAGTTTCCATCGATAATTTGCATACATTTATTAATCACCAAATCTAACCGATACTTTATTACCAAAAATACACATTAATTTCAATATTACCATAATAATTCATGGTTTGGTATAACTTTTTACCACTAGATAAGTGAAGATTTAGTTAATATTTATAAACATTTTTATCTATAAATTATAACAATAAGAAAACGTTAGTGAAATCTTTGACCCTTCACTAACGTTGCATAAAGATGCTGTTATTTATTGCATTCCATGTAACACCATGATTAGCGCAACAAAACCGACGATAAATACTGTAACAATTATACCTAGAGCAATATTAATCAACTTTTCAAACTGCATAAACGTTCAACCCCTTTTTGAATTTGTTTATAAAACGCCACCTCTAATCGTTTAATATGCGTAAAAAAAACTTTTATTATGCAACGACAAAAACGTATATAAAATAAGCTCTGACACGCTATATATAGATATTATTATACAATAAGGTTAATAAATTGTTAAATCCTTTTCATCTTTATTTATTTTTCATTAAATAGTAACTTTCCGATAAATATTTAAAGTTTAATTTATTATAAAATTGTAACGCTGGTTCATTATGTTGTAACACTTGCATAAACAAATTAAATGCATTGTGCTGTAAAGCCCAAGTCGCTAAATGAAAAAATAGTTGACTCGCAATACCTCTACGTCGATAAGCTTCATCGACAACAACATTACAAATATATCCCCAACCTTGATCAGCTACAATTGTTGCTACAGCTACTGGTACTCCTTCCAACCATAACGTTACGAAAACTTTTTGCATTTTAATTTTGGAAAAAATAGTTCGATATGCTTCTCGAGTCAATTCGTCGTGCTTTCCAAACTTTAAAAAATTTGATAACCACTCTTCCGTTAGTTCAGGTTCAAAAGTTACATTAAAGGTTGGATCTCTTTTTGTTTGTTTTAAAACTGTGTTCACTTCATTCGTCAAAATATACATTTTTGTAACTACTTCATAATCATGAGCGAAAAGCTTTTCCACAACTTCTTTAGGTGTTACTTCTGATATATACACACATGGTTCAATTTCATAACTTTTATAAAAGCTTTCATAAATATGTAACCAAGAATCCGTCGGAATAGTCCCGATAGCTAGGAGGCTGTTTGCTCTTTTTGATACTCCGTCATTTGCTCTTAAAATCCACTCACCAAAAGGCTCCATCGTTTTTGCCGGCCAAGCTTCAGCAGCAATCAATTCTAATTTTGTAATAATCTCTTCTTTTTTCTTCATGGCAGCTCCTTATATGTATACAACTTTGCGTTTATCTATGCATTTTCCTTTGTGAATTAAATTAATATCTTCTATAATAAAATGAACGTTGGAAAAAGGAAACTAAAAATATAAGATTTGGTGGAGGAATAAATGAGAAAGTATTACGGAGAAATTGGCTTACTTATTACTGCAATTATTTGGGGTAGTGGTTTCGTTGCCACTGCTGTTGCCTTGACCTATTACACTCCTTATCAAACGATGGCGATACGTTTTTTAGTTGGGGGGATTATTTTAGCCCTCGTCTTTTATAAACGGCTTAAAACAATTACAGCACCTTTGCTTTTAAAAGGAGCCTTTCTCGGTACGATTTTATACATATCATTTGCGTTACAAACGGTTGGTTTACAATTTACAACACCTTCGAAAAACGCCTTTATTACAGCGGTTAACGTCGTAATCGTACCAATCATAGCTTTTTTATTTTACAGAAAACGTCTTAACATATCAGAAGTCGTCGGTGCAGTTTTAGCATTAGTCGGTATCGGTTTTATGTCTTTACAAATTAGTGGAACAATTAATTTTGGAGACTTTTTAACCTTTTTATGTGCCATTGGTTTTGCTTTTCATATTGTTTATACAGCGCGATTTGTAAAAGGCGAAGATCCGATCCAGCTTACAATTATCCAGCTTCTTACAGCTGCTTTAATTGGAATCGTTATAATTGGTGCAAGGGGCGAGTTAGCGATGCCCTTCGAAATAAATGCACTTATTCCCGTCGTTTATTTAGGACTCTTTTCGACGACGATTGCTTATTTATTACAGACGGCAGGGCAAAAGCTCGTTACCGAAACGAAAGCTGCAATCATTTTATCGACAGAAGCTTTATGGGGAACAATTTTCTCCGTAATTATTTTAAGCGAATTAATTACGTTGCGTATGACAATTGGAGCTATTTGTATTTTAGGGGCTATTTTAATATCCGAATTGAAACTTAATCTTTCAAGCAGAATGTCGCGACAACGAACGTAATTAACCAATTAATTAAAGAAATAACTCTAAATTATTCGTTTAAGTTAGACAAGATACACGTTTAGGCTTACCTAGTGAGACCTTCTGGTTAGTTAAACGGATAAGCAAAAGCTTCGTAACTTAGCCAGCCGGTACTTCTGCTGATTAAGTTAGCAGTGATTTCTGATTAGAGTTTCCCAGCATGGCCCTATACTTAGAAAGTTAGTAGTGGTATCCGTTTAGACCTACCCAGCAGTTGTTTCTGCTGAGTAAGTCCACGCACTAAGTCGTTTCAGCTTACTCACTGGAATGCTTCGTCGGGTAAGTCCACGTACAAAAGAAATTCAACTTACACACTGGAGCGCTTCACTGGGTAAGTCTACAAACAAAAGTCTTTCAACTTACACACTGGAATGCTTCACTGGGTAAGTCTACAAACAAAAGTCTTTCAACTTACACACTGGAATGCTTCACTGTGTAAGCCTACAAACAAAAGTCTTTCAACTTACACACTGGAGCGCTTCACTGTGTAAGCCTACAAACAAAAGTCTTTCAACTTACACACTGGAATGCTTCACTGGGTAAGTCTACGTGCAAAAACATTTCAACTTACTCATTAGAGCGTGCCACCGAGTAAGTTAATGAGAAAAAACACTTTATCTTACCCAGTGGAGTGCTCTGCCGGGTAAGTCTACGTACAAAAGCGTTTCATCCTACTCAATGAAGGCTTCTAATGAGTAAGTTAAATATAATTTTCGTTTACACTTACCCATTGGGCCCCTCTACTGAGTAAGTTAGTAGTGTTATCCGTTTAGGCTAACCTGGTGAGACTCTCTGCAGTAAGTTTGAAGGAAAAATGATTGTTCTTTCTCGGCGCAGTGCCTTGTGGGGTAAGTTTGTGAGAAGTTATGCTTCAGCCTTCCCAACACAACCTTACGCTATGTAATCTTCCTACAAAGCGGGCTATATCTTTCTCAACGAAAACTCTTACTAAGTACCCCTATTCACAAAATGTTTTCAACATTCCCAGCGGAAGCTCCTACCGCATCAGAACAAAAGATAAATTTTATAAAGGCATTTTCCTAAATTCAAAAATTACAATATTTAAATAAAAATACTCCCTCTAAAGTATCGCATTTTCACTATCTACTTAAAAGGGAGATATCACCCAGCTTGAACACCATTTATCACTCGTTTTCTAACGAGTAGTTAAATAAGTTACGCAACAATTGAGCTAATACATCTTTGATTTTATCACCAGAAGGTTGCCCTAGTGCTATTGACGATATTTTCTTTCCCCGTTGAGAACTAGCAACAAGGACTTCATCAAATACAGGACTTTGTATCGAGTTTTTCTTAATTTGTGAAAGAGCTTTAATCGCTTCGTTCGCTCCTTCCGTTAAAGTAACAAACGCTTGGGCAAAATCGTGCGTTTCTAATTTCCCGTCAACTATGAGCCATAAATCGAGAAATTTTTTTGTTCGATTTTGAGCTTTCTCGAACTTTTTATCAACGCATTTTAACGTAATAATTAATAAAAAGAATATATCTTCAAAACTGAAAGAGCAATTCATATAAGTCCATCCGGTAAATTGGCAATAGAACGTTTTCTCGCTTCTTTGTACCATTTTCCTTCATTTTATGTGTAAAGTCTTGAACTACGGTCGTTAAATCTCTATCGTCCAACTTTAAAAAAAGTCGTACTAATTAGTGGGACCATTCTTGGGTTCACACCTCCTTACATGTCGACATCGTTTTTAAAGGTATCGGGGATTTATACATAAAAAAGCCACTCCTTCTTCGTTCTTTATGGCAACGGATATGGTACGAGGAAATATGCAGAAGATTATAGCCGTTGAAGTAACCAAATCGAAAGAAGTGTTGTTTGCCTTAATCAGTGAAATCTTACTTTTCAAAATTGTACTTCCCTCACCAAAGGCTTGGATAGGTATGTTACTTTTAATGTTCAGAATGGTCCTGCATAGTTATCATACAAGTTGAATCGTCCGAAAGGTTTTGTCAATTTTACAAGATAATGCTTAAATTAAAACTCTCCTTCACTCTAAATGTCATTTACAATATTTTACTTCTGTGGCATGATAGCAGTAATAAGTAATATGAATTATTATTTGAAAGAGGTGAAACTATGGAAAAGAAATTAATCGATTTACAAGAAGGAAAATACATTATTCGTATGAAAGCAGTAAAAAGTGACTCTTCAGCAGTTTCTGCAATGGATCCTTATATAGCGAATAATTGTGTCATTACAAAAACGAATCATCAGACGTTTATAACATTACAAATTAAGGAACACGAAGTCGTAAGAGTATTACAATTAATAAAGGAAGACGGTGCTTACATCGATAGCTTAGATCAGCATATCGATTATGATTCAAATATTCGTTATGAAATTTTCCCTGTCGAGTCGCTACAAACCTTAATTAGTGCTCGGGTTCAATATAAAGTCCCTCACGGAGAATCCTTCTTTGAAGGAGATGAAACATTGCGACTTTACTTCGATGAAACGACATTACAATCGACAGATGAACTAAATTTGTAATTGTGGCAATTTGTTGAACTAGTCATTAATAATTGTATTATCCACTATTCTTTCATATTATAGTAAGTAAGAAAGAGGGGGATGAAATGAATACGAATAATGTAAAGCAACGTAATTATACACCGCTTATATGGGTGTTATCTATCGTTGCTGTAATCATTATTTTATCGATTAATTACATTCCACGTAGTACTACTAATACTGTTTTTGGAATAGATATATCGATTTTACCACTGTTTAATGCGATTTTTAACGGTATTGCTTTTATCTTTTTAGTCGGAGCTCTCATAACAATTCGCAAAGGTAATATTAATGCCCATCGTAACTTTATTTTTGCTGCCTTTGGTGCAACCTTCTTATTTTTAATTACGTATTTAACTTACCATTCCTTAGCTGGTTCTACTAGTTATGGTGGAGATGGAGTGTTAAAATACGTTTATTACATTATTTTAATATCCCATATCGTATTATCGACGATTCTATTACCTCTTGCCCTTTTCACCTTGGCTCGAGGCTTAAATATGCAAACGGAAAAACATAAAAAAATCGCACGGTGGACGATGCCGATTTGGTTATATGCCAGTATTACCGGTGTGCTCGTCTATTTATTAATTTCACCGTATTATTAAAATAAAAATCCGAAACGAAAATAACTATCGTTTCGGATTTTTATTTACCTACTTTATTCCATTTCAAAAGTTACGATAATATTTGACGGATCGTAGGCGAAGGTTTTCCCTTCGGTTTCTTCTACAATAAATCCTTGCTTTTTAAGTTGGGAAACGATTTCCCTTCTAGCTTTTATACTTGGAACGATTACTGTAAACGCCTTAACCCCTACGGATTCATCTGATTTATCTTTTATATAAGAACCCGCCCATGTATTAAAAGCAACATGATGGTGATAATTATTATCCGAGAGAAATAAGGCCTCTTTTCCTAGTCGACTTACGATTTGGTAGCCTAATCCTTCTACATAAAAGCGCTCATTCTGCTCCATGTCTTTTACTTGCAAATGGATATGTCCCATTACCGTTCCTTTGGGCATCTTTTCCCAAGAGTCATTATTAGTCGTAAGAGAGAGTAAGGAATCAAAATCTACTGGCAAAGTTGCCATCTCAACTTCTTCTCCACGCCAATTCCAGGAGGTAGGATTGCGATCAGCATACACTTCAATCCCATGTCCATCGGGATCAGAAAAATAAATCGCTTCACTAACTAAATGATCCCCGGATCCAAAACGAAGTCCTAAAGAAAGTAAGTGACGGACAAAAACCGATAAATCTTTTCGACTTGGTAATAAAAGTGCAAAATGATACAGTCCTGTCATTCGTGGTTGAAACTTTTGCATTGCAGAAGACTGAACGAGAATAAGCAGTACGTCTCCCCCAGCCGTTATTAATGAAGCAGTTTTTTGTGTTCGCCGAGCCACTTCAAAGCCTAATACTTCCTTATAAAATTGAAGCGAACGGTCTAAATTTTCCACATTTAACGTAACATCCCGTACGTACATTGTTGGCGACTGATGAAATGTCATATTGTCACCTCCTCTAATTTATTTTATTTTCCTAATTGTCATTCATGTAAAAAAGTTACTACCAACTTTCTTAAGATTCGAAAACGTAACGATTCTTTCCAGCTTGCAAACCGAAGATGATAATTGTCGTTACAATTCCTATTAATACATATAACGGTACCGTCCAATTCGCCGTAAGGTCAAATAAATATCCGATAAAAATTGGACCGACTGCAGCAATAAAATATCCAAAGGATTGTGCCATTCCCGATAACTTTGCTACATCTTGCGGATTTTTCGCCCGGATTGATAAAAAAGTTAACGCTAAAGCAAAGTTTGAACCAGAACCTATTCCGAGTAGGGTCGTTGCGATTACGAATCCTAGCGTTGTCGGATAAAGTAAAAACAATATTAAACCTAATAAAAAGGCAATATTTACAACGATAATAATTGGACGTTGGTTTTGCATACGAATCGCAATCATCGGTATAAGAAAACTAGCTGGGATACCTAACAATTGAAAATAAGATAACATAAAGCCAGCTCCGGATTTATCCATGCCATAAAATTGAACCATTTCGGGTAACCAGGATAACATAACGTAAAACATAAACGATTGAAACCCCATAAATAGCGTAACGAACCAAGCGAGAGGTTCTTTCCAGATTTTATCGTTTGTATTTGACCTTTTGCTGGCCTTTACGGATTCGGTTCGAGTTGGTTTAGTTTTAATCACAATTCCAATCCACAATATAAAGCCGACGATTGCTGGAAGAATCCAAAACAATAACGTCTTTTGCCAACCTAAATTAGCCCCATCAGCAAGCGGAATACTAACTCCAGAGGCAATTGTTGCAAACAAGGTCATAAAAGTCGTATATAAACTCGTCATTAAAGCTACCTTAAGTGGAAATTTATCCTGGATAATACTAGGTAATAAAACATTACAAATCGCTATACCACTACCAATTAAAAAAGTGCCGAAAAATAATGTGAAAACAAGCGAAATTGAACGTAAACTAATTCCAATTACTAAAATCAATAGGCCGATTGTTAACGCCCGTTCTGTTGTTAAACGATTGGCAATTCTCGGTGCAATCGGTGAAATTAACATAAAAGCAATTAACGGTAAACTTGTAAGTAAAGCAACACTCCAGTTTTGAAAGCCGACATCGTCCCGTATCGTGCCAATTAACGGACCGACGGAAGTAATTGCAGGACGAAGATTGATTGCGACGAGGATAATCGCTATTCCAATTAATATATAAGCCCCTTGAGATTGTTGTTCAAATTGTAACTTTCCTTGTTGCATAAAATATATCCTCCTACTAGTACGTAAATGAATTAGTTTAGCAAGTCTTTAATATTTCTTTCAACTCTGTTTTTCCAAACTGATTGGTGCTCTTTCCGTTACATAAGGAATTGTCTCGTTATAAGTCGTTTTATAAGCTAAAATTTGCACCCCTTTTTCTTCCGCAATTACAAGCGCTTCAGAAAACTCCTTATCAATTTCCCAATAAGGACGAAAACTATCTCCATCTTCACGCATAATTAAAAATAAAATTGTCCCTTCATATCCTGCCTCTACGGCTTCTATAAGCTCATAAATATGCTTAGTTCCCCGTAAAGTAGGAGCATCGGGAAACATTCCAATTCCCTCCTCGACATAAGTGACACCTTTTACTTCGATAAAACCTTTTTGGTCATTTCTTTCATAATATAAATCAAAACGGGAATTGCCGTACGATACTTCTCGCTTCAATAATTCAATATGTTTAAACTCCTTAATCGTTCCATCCTTTACACTTTCGTAAACCAATTTATTTGGAAGTTGAGAATCGATATTAACCCAGTGGTCATTGTTTTTTGTAGCAATTAACGAGTACTTTGTTTTTCGATTTGGATTGTTACTTTTTCTTAATTGAACCGTGACACCTTCGTGTAAAACTTGTGGCAAACGGCCTGTGTTCGGTACGTGAACTCTTTCTTCAACGCCTTTGACATCTACCTTTGCTATAAAACGATTTTCTCGAGTAATTAACCTTCCATAGACAAAGTTTTC
>Ga0079225_10000788_pt1 | contig 17317 bp, 12 predicted proteins | sample Poulit2012_FD_76344 | JGI IMG/M metagenome (GOLD analysis project Ga0079225, IMG submission 76344) | Agricultural soil microbial communities from Georgia to study Nitrogen management - Poultry litter 2012 | ecosystem: Environmental > Terrestrial > Soil > Agricultural land | place: USA: Georgia... | reverse complement strand
GCCCGCCCGACTCGCGACTCGAAGGCTGTGCGCGCGGAGGTGCGGCCACGCCGGCGACACCGGGTCTCGACGCGCCGGCGAGCGAGTGCCGCCGCCGAAGGAAAACAGTCCGCAAGCGAGAGCCACCGCCAAACGAAAACAGTCCGCGAGCGAGAGCCGCCGCAGAGCGAAAACAAGTCTGCGAGTGAATGACGTAGGCGGGCGATAACCGTTAACGAGGGCTGGCCACAGCCGTGCGGTCGGCGGGGTCGACGGCGGACACGCTGCCCCGGCCCGCGACTGCGATCGTCGCTTGGCCGAGCACGCGGGTGGCGTCGTACACGACGACCGATTGCCCCGGAGCAAGCCCACGCAGAGGCTCGTCGAGGATGACCTCAAGCTTGTCGAGATCGGGGTTTCCCTCGGGCGCCGGTGAACCTTCGGGAACGTCGCCGTTGGTTACGCGGCGCACCCGGGCCGGAACCCGGGCGCCGTGGGCGCGGACCTGGACGGCGGCGTGGAGCCACTCCGTAGCCGGCACGTCGGCGGCCAGCCACACGGTTTGCGTCGCCGCGAGTTCGGTGACGGACAGCAGTTCGCTCGGCCCGACGACGACCTGGTTGGCCCGAGGGTCGACTTCCAGTACGTAACGCGGGCGCCCGTCGGGGGCCGGACGCGTGAGGCCAAGGCCCTTGCGCTGACCCACAGTGAAAGCGTAGGCACCCTCGTGCTCTCCGACGACGTTGCCGTCGGCGTCGACGACCTCGCCGGGGCGCGCGCCGAGACGCGAGCGCAGAAAGCCCTGGGTATCGCCGTCGGCCACGAAGCAGATGTCGTAGGAGTCCGGTTTCTCCGAGACGCTCAGGCCGCGTGCTGCGGCCTCGGCGCGGACCTCGTCCTTACTCGCCATGTCGCCCAACGGGAAGAGGGAGCGTGCCAGGCGCTCGGGCCCCATGACGGCGAGCACGTAGGACTGGTCCTTGGCCTCGTCAAGAGACCGGTGCAGCTCGAGACGACCCCCGGGCCCGTCGACGATGCGGGCGTAGTGACCCGTGGCGACGGCGTCGAAGCCCAGCGCCAAGCCCCGGTCGAGAAGGGCGGAGAACTTGATGTGCTCGTTGCATCGCACGCACGGGTTGGGGGTACGACCCGCCTCGTATTCGGAGAGGAAGTCTGCGACGACGGTCTCCTCGAATTCTTCGGAGAGGTCCCACACGTAGTACGGAATGCCGAGCACATCAGCCGCGCGGCGGGCGTCGGATGCGTCTTCGATCGAACAACACCCGCGGGAACCGGTGCGGTGCTGGGCGCGCGAACGGCTCAGCGCCATGTGCACGCCTACGACGTCGTGGCCGGCATCCACCGCGCGAGCGGCGGCGACGGCCGAATCCACGCCGCCGGACAGCGCTGCCAATACCTTCACCCGTGCCACCCCTTTCGCGTGGTCCTTTTGTCCCTTGTGCCCTACCGGACCGAGCGTCCTTCCGACACCACCCGACCCTGAGTTGCCGAACTCATGGTTGAGCCTGCGTTGCCGAACTCGTGGTCGAGCCCCTGCCATTCTGCAATGGATCGCCACGGCGCGCGGTGGGTGATACGCCACAGCGCCGGGGTGCTGGTAACTGCAGGTTGCTGGTAACTATCGGCTGACTACCGGCCGGGCGCTGCCTATCGCCCGGCCGCGACGGTCGCGGCGCGGGAGCGTTCGACGACGCCCGGTAGCGCCGCTAGCACCGCGTCGATGTCCTCACGGCGCGTCGTCCAGCCCATGCTGAAGCGCACCGCCGAGCGCGCGGCGCGCTCGTCCTGCCCCATGGCGATCAACACGTGGGAAGGCTCCTGGACCCCCGCCTGACATGCAGATCCCGACGACGCGCAGATACCGGCCGAGTCCAGGCCAAACAGCAACGCATCGGCGTCGCAGCCGTCGAATGTGAAATGCGCGATGTGGGGCAGCCGCTCACCGAGGGCCGTGGCAGGGCCGGGAGCAGCAAGACCGGGGATCGTAGGGCCCGTCAAGTGTGCGCCCGGGATCGTGGCCAATACGTGCCGGATCAGCTCGTCGCGCCACTGCGCGAGCCTGCGGGCCTCCTCGGCCTGACTGGCGGCCGCCTCCGTCAGCGCCGCTGCCAGCGCGCGAATTCCCGGCAGCGGCACCGTGCCGGAGCGAATCCCGCGTTCCTGCCCGCCGCCAGAGTCCGTCGGCCGCAGCTCGACCTCCCGGCGCACGACCAAAGCGCCGATGCCGATCGGGGCGCCGATCTTGTGCCCCGTGATCGTCATCGCGTCCAGGCCGGACGCGCGGAAGTTGACGGGCACGTGCCCCACCGCCTGGACGGCGTCGCTGTGCACCCAGGCGCCGTACTCGTGGGCCAAGCCGACGATGTCGGCCATCGGTTGCACGACGCCCGTCTCATTGTTGGCCCACATCACGGAGAGCGCACCAATGTCTCCCGCCGCCAACGCGGTCTCGAGGGCGCCAAGGTCAAGGACGCCCGCAGATGAGACCGGCAGCAACTGGGCCCCGTGGGACTTGCCCGGGTTGAGCACCGCGGGATGCTCGATCGCACTCACTAGCAACCCCTTGCCCGCCCGGGCCCGAGCCATGCCGGCCACCGCAAGGTTGTTGGCTTCGGTGCCACCCGACGTGAAGATGACCTCCGCGGGCTCGGCCCCCAGCGCGGCGGCCACCTCCTCCCGCGCCTCTTCCACCAGGCGGCGAGCCCTGCGCCCCGCGGCATGGAGGGAGGAGGGATTACCCGGCTGCGCCACCGCCTCCGCGTAGGCCGCCGCGGCGGCCGGACGGACCTTCGTTGTGGCCGCATGGTCGAGGTAAGTGCCAATCTCAGTAGCGTCATTCATCGTCACGCAACGAGTCTAGAACGCCTCGCAGAGCGTGGCCGGGCGGCGCCGTCAGGTGGGTAACTGTGGCGGGGCGGGCGCCGTCAGGTGGGTAACTACCGTGGCGCGCTCGCCGTACCCGGGCGGTCAAGGATCGGGGCGCCCTCGCCGTACCCGGGCGGTCAAGGATCGGGGCGCACCGAATTGCGGATTGATGCTCCGCCGACCGCGTGCGTAAACTCAAGGGTCCCGCCGCCGTGCTACCGCCTCGGGTTGAGCGGGTGAGCCGACTTTCTCCCCACCGAAGGACAAACCACGTGCGTCGACATGCGCTTTCCGCGGCCACCGCCGCCCTCGCCGCCATGGTCCTGCTCGCCGGCTGCGGATCCCCCGCCGACGACCCGAGCGACACAACCACGGATCAGCAGAACGAGCAGCCCGCGACCGGCAACGAGGACGACGCCGCCGCCCTGGCCGCCGTCTCACTGTCCGGTGAGGCCGGCGAGGCGCCCGAGGTCGACTTCGAGGCCCCGCTCGTCGTCAGCGCACCAACCTCACGCCTCGTCTCCGAGGGGAACGGCGAGGAGGTCGGCGCAGAGGACAACGTCACCCTGCATCTCGTCGTCTTCAACGGCGCCGACGGCACCGAGGTCTCCTCGACGTACGGGAACGGCCCGGACGCCCTCTTCCTCGGGGATCCGACCATCTATCCCGAAATCGTCGACGTCCTCGTCGGCGGGGGCGTCGGCAGCCGCAGCCTCTTTGCGATACCCGCCGAGGGCGGCGGCAGCACGCTCATGGCCTTCGAGGTCATGGGCTCCTCCCAGCCGCTGGAACGCGCCGAGGGCACCCCGGTGGAGCCCGCCGACGGCCTTCCCGCCATCACTCTGGATGACGCCGGCGAGCCGAGCATGACACCCGTCGACGGCGACGCTCCCACGGAGCTTGTGGTCCAGCCGCTCATCGAGGGCGACGGTGAGGAGGTGGCCGCCGGCCAGACCGTCATCGTGAACTACCGCGGCTGGCTGTGGGACGGCGAAGCCTTCGACTCCTCCTGGCAGCGAGGAGCCCCCTTCACCTTCCCCGTCGGCCAGGGCCGAGTCATCGAAGGCTGGGACACCGGGCTGCAGGGCCAGCCCGTCGGTAGCCAGTTGCTGCTCGTCATCCCGCCCGACCTGGGCTACGGCGACGAGGACACCGCCAGCATCCCGGGCGGGTCGACCCTGGTCTTCGTCGTGGACATCCTCGCGGCGGACTAACTCACGCCCCACCGCTGGAGCCGCGCGAGACGACGTGCGCTGGGAACCCGCGCGGCCCAGGCGCAAGGCGCGCGTCTCGCGTAGGCCGGCGGCGGGCGAGGTCCTCGCGCAGGCCAAAGCGCCCCGGGGCGCGGGTTACTCGAGGAGGCGACCGGCCGGGCGAAAACCACTCGAGGAGGCAAGCCGGCCGGACGAGGACTACTCGCGAGGGCAAGCCGCCCGGGCGAGAACTACTCGCGCAGGCCCAGCGCGCGGGCGCGCGTCAACGCTTCACCGCGCGAGCGCACGCCGAGCTTGCGGTACAGGGTGCGGTTGTGTGTCTTGATGGTGTTGACCGAGAGGTAGGCGCGCTCGGCGATCCGTTCTGCGCTCAGCCCCGCGGCGAGCCCGTCGAGCACGAGTTCCTCACTCGGCGTCAGGTCGATGACCTCCACCGCATCGGGAAACACGACGGGCACCTCGAGCCGCGCCGGGCGCATCGCCGCCGGCACCCCCGCCCATGGCGTCGTCAGGCCGTGGCGCCGCATGAGCTCCACCGCCTTCTCGGTGAGTTCGCGACCCGCGGCGTCCTCCCCCTTCGCCCCAAGCGCGGCCGCCCGCAGCAGGTCCATCTCGGCGCGATAGCGCGGCGCCTGCCCGCGCACCCCAAGTTCAAGCGCCAACACCTGGTCGAACTCTCCCTGCAAGAGCGCGAAGCGCGCCCGGCGCAGCGTCACCGCCGGATGCTGCGGCGCCTCCGCCAGCACCGCCGCCGCCGCGGCCCCGTGGCCCAACGCCAACCGCAAGTCGGACTCGCACACCGCCACGACGACCTCGGCCATCGAGCCCGGCGGCGTCAGCACCCGCCGGCTGACCGCGAAATCCTGTAGATCGGCGAGCATCGCCCGCAGGTCACCCCACAGCAGCTCGTGGGCCGTTTGGGCGTACAGGATGAAGGGCCACAGCTCGTCGTCATCGCGCTGCCGCACGAGGTCGAGAAGAATCTCTGCCGACCTCTCCCTCTCCCCGGCTTCGATCGCAAGCCACGCGCGCGCGACGTTGCCCGCCACCGCCACCCGGCGTTCGAACCAGCCCGCCGGACGGGGCCGCCTCGCCTCCTGACGCGCCCAGCGACGCGCCTCACCCATCTCCCCGCGAATGGCGTAGTGCATGGCGAGGGAACCCTCGGCGTCGCGGGTCGTCCACTTCTCCGCGTCGTGCACGTCGTGGCTTATCGCGTCGCGAAACGAGGCGACGGCCTGCTCCAAGCGCCCGGTCAGCTGCAGGGTCACGCCTTCATGAATGAAGACCATGGGGCCGATCACCGGCACCGCGGGGCCGTGGTGGCGCAATGCGCTGGTGGCCATCGTGCGGAGCTTGGCGAGAAACTCCAGGCTTTCCTCGAACCGCCCGGAATAACGGGCCACCCCCACCATCGTGAGGTGGTGGGTGAGCGCCTCGCCCGTCGCGTCGGCCGCCCCCAGCGCCTCGAGGGTCGCGGCATCCGCAGGCAGCGTGTCGAACGGGCCCGTATCGGGCAGCGCCATTCCCGTCATCGCGACCCGAACCGTGCGCAGCTCCGGGCGCTGGTCGAATAGCCGCTCGGGCAGGCGTTCGAGGACCTCCATGAGCAACGCCCGGCGCGACAGCGAGATGAAGGCCCACGACTTCTCCACGATCTTCGCCAGGGCCAGCGCATCGCCCATCGCCATCCCCTGCAAGAGCGCCTCGTTCCACTCGCCGCGCGCCATGTGGCGGGCAACAAGCGCGCGGTGCACGACGCCGGGATGGGTGGCCCGCGGCCGCAGCACCTCACGCACCTGCGGCACCATCTCAAAGGTGCGGTCGCGCAGCCCGGTGGCCGCCTTGAGGAGCCCGGCGCCGGCCAGCGCCTCGAGGACCTCCTCAGCCGCCTCGAGCTCGAGGTCGAGCGCCACCGCGGCGGTTTCCCGATCCAAGTGCCCCACCAAGGAGAGCTGGGTGAGGTGCCCCAACAACTCTTCCGGCACCACTGCCGGCAGCAGCACGTCTGTGAGATGGCTGCGTACGGCCTCGAGCGCGGCGTCCACGTCCTCCGGGGTGCGCACGCCCGGATCGAGCAGCAGGGCGGCGCGGTGCACGAGCAGCGGCCACCCGTCCAAGCTGGCGTTGAGGCGCACGATGCTGCACCGGTCGATGATGGTGCCGCGCCGCGTGAAGAGTTCGGCGACCTCGTCGTCGTCGAAACGCAGGTCGTCAATCCCCAAGAACGCGGTTTCCACCGCGTGTTGCGCCCGCAGTTGGGCGTCGAGTTGGCGGCGCGCGAGGACGACGAGAAATAGGGTGTCGTCGTACTTGAGGCGGTCGATGAATTCGTCGAGATGTTCCTCGACGCCTTCGTCGTCGGCCTCGAGGACTATGAGTCCCGCGGTGGTCGGCGCGGTTGCGATATCGGCGGGCCGCTTGACCCAGTGAACCGTGAGGTCATCCCCGGCCCGCTGATGGAACCACGAGGCGACGACGGTCCGCTTGCCCCATCCCATCGGCGCGCACACGAAGGTGATGGGCGCCCGGCGGTCGAGGAGAGCAAAGATGCGGGGCCGGTCGACGGTGTCGTGGGGAACTCGGGGCACACCGGGGCGCTGCCTTGTCACGGGACCTGCTATCCCTGACACCACCGCGTTCCTCCAGCCGCCCCCCGAGGTCGATCTACGGTCAATATCCTAATGACATTTACGAACGTGGGCGTCGCAATTCCTCGAGAGTCTGCGGAATGACGTCCTCAATAGTCCCGACGATTCCAAAATCGGCCATCTCGAAGATGGGGGCGTCGGGGTCGTCGGTGACGGCGATAATCGTGCCGGCGGCTTGCATTCCCGCGGTGTGGTGGATGGCACCCGACACCCCCAGGCCGATGTAGAGGTTGGGGGCGATCGTCACGCCGGTTTGGCCCACCTGGGCGGAGTGATCGATCCATCCCTCGTCGGTGGCCACCCGGGTGGCTCCCACGGCACCACCGAGTTCGTCCGCAAGCTCTTCGACGAGCGTGAAGTCCCCGTCGGTGCCCCGTCCCCCGACGACGACGGTGCGCGCCTCGGTCAGCCCCACCCGGCCGGTGCCGGCGCGTTCGGTGCGCTCCAGTAGCGTGACGGCGCGGGCCCGCGCCGAGAACTCCACCGTGAGCGGCGTCACGGACGTCTCGGTCTCCTGGGCCTCCTGGGCCACGGCGGCCACGCTCGTGGGTTTGAGCGCCACGATGGCCGGCGCCTGCTGGGCGCACGTGGTCGACCAGCTTCCGCCGAACACGGTCTTGTCCGCGACGAGCGCGTCGCCCTCCCACCGGGCGCCCGTGGCATCCACGACGGCCCCACGGCCGAGCAGCACCGCGAGCCCGGCGGCGATCTCCTTACCCGCGAAGCTCGAGGTGAGCAGGATGACGCGGGGATCGACCTCGCGGGCGGCGGCAGCGACGGCCTCGGCGGCCACCGCCGCCGTATGGGGGCTGAGGCCCTCGAAAGCGGGGACGAGCATGTTCGTGGCGCCGTAGCGCCCGGCCAGCGCGAGGGCCTCCTCGCAGGGGGCCTCCTCCCCCAGCCACACGGCGGTGACGGTCTCGCCCAGGGAGCGGGCCAGCGTGAGCACCTCGGTGCTGGGCCCGGAGGGGAAGTGGTGGTCGAGGACGACGAGCACAGAAGTCACAGGTGCCTCTCAAGGGTTGGTGCGGCCACGTGGTCAGCCGTGGAACTTGTTGTCGATGAGGTACTGCGCGAGTTGGCGCCCGGCATCGCCGGAATCCTCCACGATGCGCCCGGCCTCGCGGGCGGGTCGCGGGGCGGCGTGGGTGACCGTCGTCGCGGAGGCCGGCGCGGCCAGCCCGAGGTCGGCCAGCGACCACGAGGCGACCTTGCGCCTGCGGGCCGCCATGATCGCGCGGAAGTTGGGGTAGCGCGGCTCGTTCGCCTGGTCGGTGACCGACACAACGGCCGGGAGGGGCGCGGCGAACCGTTCGACGGCTTCGCCGATCTCGCGGCGGATCGTGGCCGTTCCGCCCTCGACGGTGAGCTCGCTGGCAAGGGTGAGCTGCGGCCACCCCAGCCGTGTCGCCAGGGCCGTGGGCAGCATCGCGGTGAGACCGTCGAGGGAAGCCATGCCGGTGAGAACGAGATCGATGTCGCCCTCGGCCCCGATCTTGGTGATCGCCGCGGCCAGGACCTGAGCGGTGGCGATGGCGTCGCTGCCCGCGAGCGCCTCATCGCTCACGTGGACGCCGCTGGCCGCCCCCATCTGCAGGGCCCGCCGCACGGCGTCCACGGCACCTGCCGGGCCCATCGTCAACGCAATGACCTCACCCCCCGCCTCCTCGGCGAGGGCGACGGCGGCCTCGACCGCGTGCTCGTCGAGTTCGTTGAGCACATCGTCCTCACCGCGCACCGTCCACGGATCGAGCGAACGCTCGCCCTGCACGTCGGGCACATGCTTCACACAAACGACGATCCTCATGCCTTAAGCCTGCCACTTCCTTGAGTCGATGGATGCACGGGTCAGATTCCCAACACGATCTTGGCGGTGATGAAGTAGATGAGGAGGCCCGTGGCGTCGCAGAACGTCGAGATGAACGGCGCGGAGAACACCGCCGGATCCACCCGCACGGCGCGCGCGATGAGCGGCATCGCCCCGCCCACCGTCGCCGATAACGTGCACACCGCCACGAGGGATACCGACAACACCAGCGCCAACCGGTCGTCGGTGAACAACATCGTGGGCACGAAGGCGATGGCGCCCAGCAGCAAGCCCATTGTCAGCCCCACCCGCAGCTCGCGGATGGCCACCCGCGCGACGTCTCGGCCCTGCACCTCCCCCACCGCGAGCGCCCGGGTCACGGTCGTCGCGGCCTGGGCGCCGGTGTTGCCGCCGGTGCCCGTGAGCAGCGGGATGAACAGCGCGAGGGCCACCACCGTGGACAGCTCTTCTTCGAAGACGTCGAGGACGGACACGGTGAGCGTCGCCGACAGCGCCAGCACGAGCAGCCACACGAAGCGCGCCCGCACGAGGCGTTGGATGGGCACCGAGAGGTAGGGCTGGCGCAGCGGCTCGGCGCCACCCGCGCGCACGACGTCCTCCTCCGTGGCCTCGGCGATGATCGTCACCGCGTCGTCCACGGTGAGCAAGCCGATGAGCCGGCCTTCGGAATCGACCACCCCGGTGGCGGCGAGCTTGCCGGCGAGCAGCTCCCGGGCGGCCTCCTCCTCATCCATCGTCGCGGGCAGCCCACGTTCGTCGCGCATGATGTCGCGCACGAGCGTGTCGGGGGCGGCCATGAGCGCCTCGCGCAGGTCGAGCATGCCGAGGAGCCCGCGCGTGGGCCCCACCACCGGCAACGCGTAGATCGTTTCGGCGTTCTCGCCGCGCTCGGCGATGCGGTCCATGACCTCCCCGCAGGGCAGGTCCGGCTGCACGGGCACGTAGGCCGGGTTCGTCCGCCTGCCCACAGAGCCCTCGGCGAATCCCATGAGCACGGAGGTCGCGCGGCGCTGCTGGGGGGACAGCCCGTGCAAGATCCGGTTGACGACGCCGGCGGGCAGCTCATCGAGCAGGGCGACGCGGTCATCGGGGCTGAGCTCTTCCACGAGGTCGAGCAGTTCCTCGCCCTGCAGTTCGTGGGTGAGGTCGCGCGCGAGCGTCGGGGAGAGCAGCTCGAAGACGGCGACGGCGACGTCCTTGTCCAGGAGCCGGAACATGACGGCGCGGCGGGCCGCGTTCGACCGTCCCATCTCGGTGACGATGTCCTCGGGTTTGAGCTGGGCCAGCTCATCCTTGAGGGCGAGAAGCTGGCCCGGTTCCGCAGTCGTCACCGCATCTCCTCACGTGTGGGGCCCTTGGGTGTGGGCCACGTGTTATGGGCCGCTGAAAAGGCTGGCGCGAATCAGTACAGCGCGCTGGCCAAGTCGCGGCGCGCGGCGTTCACCTCCGGGGTGGGCCCCACCAGGTCGAAGTAGGACACGAGGCGTTGGCGCACGGTTTCCCGCTCGTCGCCGGCCGTGCGGCGGATGACGGCGATGAGCCGGCTGAAGGCAGCAGCGGGCTGGCCCTGGCTCACTTCGACGTCCGCGGCGGCGAGCTGAGCATCGAGGTCGGCGGGGTCGGCGTCGGCGGCCGCCACCAGCGTCGCGGCGTCGGCCCCCTCCGTGCGCTTCATGAGTTCGACCTGCGCGAGGGCGGCGGGGGCCTCCTGGTCGCTGGCGTCTTCTTCGATTGCCTTACGGTACGCCGCGATCGCGGCGTCGAGATCGCCGCGCTCCAGAGCCTCCTGGGCCTCGACGTGGCGCGGCGGCAGCGGCGGCGGGGCTGGCTCCTCGGCCTGCGGCTGGGCGTCTCGGGTGTCCTGGATGACGCCCGTGACGCCGTTCTGTGCGGCGAGGCGCAGCACCTCATCCAGCACCTGACGCAGCTGATCGGCGGGGGCGCTGCCCTGGAACAGCGGGACCGGCTGGGCGCCGATGAGCGCGATCACCATGGGAACGCCCTGGGCCTGGAAGGCTCCGGCGATCTGGGGATTGGCCTGGACGTCGACCCGGGCGTGCTGGAATCGCCCGCCGTATTCTTCGGCGAGCGCCGTCAGCGTGCGGCCGAGTTCCTCGGAGCCCTGCGCCTGGGCGGCATACAGCTCCACGACGACGGGCACCTGCTGCGACAGCCCCACCGTTTGCTCGAAGCTCGCCTCGGTGACCTCGGTGACGAGGGGCGCGGGAATCTGGCCGCCGCCACCCGCCGCCTGCGGGGCGCCCGCGGGCTGCTGTCCTGCACCGCCCGGTTGTGCCGGGGGGCGCGCCAAGCCCGACAGGTCAACGGCACCGTGAAGGTTGATCGCGGGTTGACTCATGGCTGACGTCCTTCTCCTCGTGCTCCTCATGGCCCGGTTCTGCGGAGCCCTGGTCACTACATTCCGACGTTACCCATCTTCCCTGCGATTCGGCGACTTCCTCGCCGCTCGCTTCTGGGGACCGCCGCTGGGCCGTGGTCGCCGCTCGGCCGTGGTCGCCCGCTGGCCGTGGTCGAGGCGCGTTAGTCGCGCGTCACGCCCGTGATGACCTGCTGGGCGCCGATGACGGCGACCTGTTCCTCCCCGTCGGCGGAAGGCACCTCGAAGGCGACGGGGAAGAGGAACTCCGCGACGACTGCGTCCTCCACCCGGTTGTCCTCCCCTAGCAGGATCCCGATATCGCCCGCGGCGCGCAGCGTCGCGCCGTCCACCGTGCGGCGCAGCGTCAACTCGTTGCGCAGCACCCCGACGACGAGTGCGCCATCCCGGGCAGTCGCCATCGCCGCGACCGAGCCGTCCACCACGGAGAAGTTCTGTTCCAGCTCGCCGGCGACCTCAACGGTTTCGGCGAGCTGGGATACCGCGTCGACGTAGCGCTCCCGGAACGGATCCTCCGCGAACGTCGCCTCCTCGTCGTCGCCGCCGGCGAGGAGCTGGCCGTACTGCGCGACGGCGTCCTGGGGGCTGAGCCGCAGGTCGCCGCCGTCGGCCGCCAACATCTCACTCCCGGCGTCCGCCTTCGCCATGGGAGGGGTCGCGGCCCCCGGCAGCAGCGGCGTCCACGACGTCAGCTTGTACTGGCTGCGCGGGTCCTCCTGGGTGAGCACGAGCAGCAGCGGCAGGTTCTCCCCTTCCGGAATCTCCGAGACGACGAAGAGGGAGCGGGGCCACTCTTCGGTGGCCGCGATGACCTGCACCTGGCTGGCGGTGGAGACCACCGTCGGCACCCGGTCCTCATTCGCCGCCTCCGACAGCTCATACTCGGCCCGGCGCATCTCCAGGGCGGGGCCGGCCACGCGCGCGGTCAACAGCTCCGGATCGCGTTCGGCATCCGCCTCCTCGAGGGTCTCCTGGAGGTCGGCGAGGATCATGTCGACCCTTTCCTCGCTCAGCGCGGGTAGCGCCTCCGTCGGAGTCGGGTCGGGATCGGGCTGCGGGGGCTGCCCGGCACAGGCAGCGAGACCCATGGCGAGGGCGAGGCCCGCCGCTACGCGCAGGGCGCGTCGCTGCTTGCTCATCGCTCGTCCTCCTCGGTGCCGCGATCCTCGTCGCTGTTGGTTCCGGTTTCCGTGGTCTCGGTGTGGCTGGTGTCGGTGGTGCTGGGATGGTCGTCGTTGGGGGAATCGTCCGCCGCTGACGGCGGCCCGGGCTCGCCGCTTCCGCTCGGCTTGGCCTGCCCAAAGCCCCATACGTTACGCCACGACGGGGCGGGCGCCTGGCTGGGCCCGTCGCCGGTGTCGGTAGCCGGCTCCTCGCGTGCCGACTCTGCGCCACCCGCATCGTCGTCCGAGACTTCGCCACCGGCCGACGCCGAGGTCGGTTCGGCCGCCCCGGTCGTCGGGAAACGGGCCGTGGCGTCGTCGCTGGTGAGCCAGGCGGGCTCGTCCTGCGAGCCGTGGGCCGACAGCTCAGCGGTCTCGTCGGACCGGGAGCCGCTCGGCGATGCCGATTCTTCGGTGCTCGGCTCGAGGGTCGCGTCGGTCGCGGCGGCTGGGTCTGTTTGACGGGCATCGTCGGCGGGGCGGTTCCGTCGTCCCCATAGCCGGGCCCACAGACCCGGCCGGACGGCGGGGGCGCTCATGGCTGCCTGAGCCGTAGCGGCGTCAGGAACGTCGGTGGGCTCCTCGGCCTGCTCGCCGTCGCTACCGTGTTCGTCGGCCCGGCCATCGTCGTCAGCTTCCGCGGCGTCCGCTTGCACGCCCTCGCCACCTCGCGCGTCGTCAGCTCGCGCGTCTTCGTCGGGTGAGTCCGGCGACCTGGCGGAATCAGCCGTGATGACCGCGGCGGGCGCACCATCGCCTGACTCAGCTTCGACGGGCGAGCTCGCATCGAGGACGGCGTCGGATTCGTCGGCTTGCGCGGCGCCCCACGGCGGTGCCGCGGCGGATGTCGGGGTCGTCGCTGTGAGGATGTCTGGGGCGAACGAGTCGGGCGACGGCGAGGCGGGGGTCCCAGGGCCCAGCGCGTCGGTCGGGTCGAGGGTCGCGTCGTCCTCCCTGGCCTCCTCCATCGCCCGCAGCTCGCGGCGGGTATAACGCTCCCCCGTCTCGGGGTTGATGAGAGGCACGGGGCCGGTGTCGGCGCCGGGTGACCAACCCAGCTCTGCGCGGGCGCGTGCCTCGTCGCGCCGCACCCGTTCGCGTTCGGCCAGCCGGTCCACCACGAGCAAGCCGGCGCCTACGAGTCCGAGCAGAAGGCCGACGAGCACTCCCGGCCACAGCCACGGTGTCGAACGCTCGCGGTCCCACACCAGCTCGATTTCGGGGGCAGGCGCGACGCCGTCCGTGGCGGCCACGAGGCTCCACCGGCCCGGCCGGTCCTGCCACGTCAATTCAGCACTGCCCGCGCCCGCGGCTTCTGCGACCCACAGGTCCGAACCGGCCGGGTCGGGCAGGCCTTCGGCGCCGTCGGGGCCCGCCTCATCGGCAGATTCGGCCTCGTCGGCTGCGTCGTCCTGAGCCGGGTCGTCCGCGTCGTCTGGTGCCGCGTCGTCGGCACCGTCTTCATCGGCCGGCTGGTCGGTGGCCTCGGAGACGGGCGTGACGACGTCGACTGTGAGTTCCTCCCAGGAGGACAAGCCGGTCACGCGCTCGTGCGGAGCGTCCCCGACCCAGGCGTCCACCTCCTCGGAGCGGCCCACCGCGAGGAGTACCTGGCGTTCGCCGCGAATTTCGCCTCGGATCGTCACCTCCGACGCCACCGCGTCCAGCACGCCGGGCTCGGTCACGATGACCGGCGCCGAGGGGCGCTGGGGCAGCACGAGAACTGCCTCGCTGTTCGCACGCGTGATGAGGGCGGCGATGATTGAAGCGAGAAGGACGATGACGCCGATGGCGATCAGTGTCCAATGCGTCTTGCGACGGCTCACGGGTGGCGGTCCTCCTCGCAGTGCTGGCGCCGCGAATTTCCGGCGCTCACCAGCGTACTGCCAGTTCCACGAGACCGCGTTATCGATTCGTGATCAGCGATGGTGAGCTTGTTCGCATCCCAGCCGCGCGCGGGTGGCCGGCGTCTTGCGGGCTAGGCTGCCCCGTGGTCGGATGACCGCCGGGGCACCCTTCGGCCTGGCCCGCGCATCCGGCCCACTCCCACTCGCAGTTCCCAGGAGGACGAATGAGCGCCGACCAACCCGTGTTTCCGGTCGTCATGCGCGGTTACGACCGTGCCCAGGTCGATCAGCGGATTCACGAACTCGAGCAGGCCCTCCACGCCGCTCGGCAGGAGGTCTCCAGCCTCGGCGAACGCGTCATGCGGATCTCGGGAGAGCTTTCCCAGGCACAGCGCCAACTGCGCGAACACGACCGCCCGTCCTATGCCGGGCTCGGCGCACGCATCGAACAGTTGCTGCGGGCCGCGGAAGAACAGTCGGACAACGTCATCGCCCGCGCCCACGCGCAGGCCACCGAGATCCTCGAGGGCGCGGAAGCTCGGGCCGCCGAACTGACCGAGCGGGCGGAAGTGGATGCCGCCCAGCGCCTGTCGGGAGCGCGGCGGGCCGCCGGTGAATTGGAAACCAGCAGCAGGGAAGAGGCCGATGCGCTGCTGACCGCGGCCCAACGCAAGGCTGAAGAACTCGTGGGTTCCGCCGAACGTGAGGCGGCGCGCGTTCGCCAAGCCATCACCGATGAGGAACAGCACCGGCGCGCAGAACTCGACCGCGACCTCGCCCACCTGCGGGCGACCACCGAGCGGGACCTCGTCGAGCTGCGCAGCCAGACCGACGAGGAGACCTCCCAGCAGATCGCCGACGCCCAGCGGCGGACGGAGGAGGCGCAGGCCGAACTCGCACGGGCCACCCAGGAGGCGGCGCAGCTGCGGCAGGCGGCCCAGGACGAGGCGGCGCAGCTGCGGCAGGCTGCCACGGCGGAAGCAGCGCAGTTGCGCGAAACTGCGGCGGCCGACGCCCAGCAAAGCCAGGCGCAGGCCCGGGCGGCCAACGAGGCGCTCACCGCCGATACCGAGAAGCGCGCCGCCGAGGCGGAGGCGCGGCTCGCCGAGGCGATTGAGCGCGCCGAGCAGGTGGAAGCGCAGGCCTACGAGCGCAGCCGTGCCCGGGTGGCCGAGGCGCAGCAGCAGGCCGACGAGATTCTTGCCGCGGCCGAGCAGCGCGCCGAGGAGGTGTTGCACTCCAGCGCGGCGGCAGCCCAGCAGCGTCGTGCCGCCCTCGAGACTGACATCGCCGCGCTCAACCGGCAGCGGGAAGACGTCACGAGCTACCTCGAACAACTGCGCGAGGTTCTCGCCGAAAACACTCCGACCCCGCCGCAGCAGGCAGGGAGCGCCAGTAGCGCGGTCTCCGTGGGATCGGCCGGATCGGCTGGCTCGGCCGGCTCGCCTGGATCGACTGACTCGGCTGGCTCGTCTGACTCCGCCGTGGCGGACGGCGCCCCAGCGGCAAAGCCTTTCGCAGGTGACGATGCCGGCTCCGGGACGCCGGAGGACACCGGGGCCGACCAGAGCCCAGCCGAAAGCGGACAAGCGCAATCCCCAGCGCGCGATGCGGACGAGCAGACGCGGGCCGCAGAGACGAACGAGGACGGCGCGGGTGTTGCGTCATCCGGCGGGTCCCCCGACGAAGCCGCGCCGCAAGGGGCTTCGGCCAAGCAGGACCGGTCGTAATCCCCCACGGCCCGCCGTAGATTGCTTGGGCTTCGGGGCATTCGGGGGCCTTGCCGCCGCGCCTGGAGCCGAGGAAACCTGTTGTCGTCGTCAGCCACGTCGGTCACGTGCGAGCCGAAGGCGACCATCCCCCTCCGACGGGATCCCGTGAGCTAACGCCTCTGAACCCGCCGAGCGTTGCCCTGACTCACAGGAGTCCGTCTAAATGGGCGTCTGGAACCCGTGAGTAACGACGGCAAGCGGTGAGTGAACGCTCGCCACTGTCTGGATCCCATGAGCCAGGGGGTCGCACTGTCTGGATCCCATGAGCCAGCGGGGCGCCGGGTGGCTTCACCACAGTCAGGCGAGGGAGTGGGGTCCGAAACCCGTTAACACGCTGTTCGAACCGTCACGCAGCCGTGTTCCGTCAATCGACCGGGCGGTCAGTCAGCGCACCATGCGCAGGTCGACGATGCCGCCCCATTCGGGGATGACCCGGGTATCTCCATCGGCCCGGAAGCCGTGGCGTTCATAGAAGCTGATCGCACGCTCGTTACGCTGCGACACCCGCAGGTAGCACGGCGCATCCCCCGTGGCATGTTCCAGGAGGGCGCTGCCCGCGCCCCTGCCCTGGTGCGCTGCCAACACGTAAAGCGCCGTGACGTAGAGCGGTTTCGGGGCATGCGGCCCTTGCGCCTCGACGGCGATGAAGCCGATCGGCTGCCCAGCATTGTCGGGGCGCGCGTCGACGGCGAACCAAGCTCGCGACTCTTCGGCAGCCAGCCACGTGCGCCACCGCTGCGGCGCCTCGCTCGCCACCTCGGCGATGGCGGCCTCGGGGATCTCCCCGGTGTACGTCTCGCGCCATCCCTTGAGGTAGAGGTCGACGAGGAATTCGGCGTCGGTTTCCAGTGCCACCTGGAGGTTGAAGTCGCGGCGCGTCACCCGGGCAGTATAGGGCCGAGCTGTTGGGCACCGCGTCCGGCCCGCGGTCAGCGGCGTCCGAGCCGGGGCCAGCAACCACCGTGCCAGTGACGCCGCTCCCCCACCGCGGCATCGTCGCCGAGCAGGTGGTCGGCCGGCCACACCACGACGTGGTCGGTGTTGACCGCGATGAGCTGGTTGCATCCCGGGCACCGGTACTCCCGATCGCTGCCCCGCACCTGTCGAACCGAGTACTGCCGGCCGTCGCGGCCAATCTCCGTACGCGCCATGCCGCGCAACCGGCTGAGATCCAACGGGACATGCTCCGTGGGGCGCCGGCGGCGAGAGCGGCGAGCGGCGGCCACGGCTCAGCCCACCGGGCCGGAGGCCGGGAGATCCGGCAGCGTCCAGGCCATGGCCGCGTCCGGGACCTCGCCGCCGGCCGCCGTGAGCGCCGCGTACCAGCGCCCCGAGTCCTTCGCCACCGGCCGCCCACCGGCCGACTCGTGCACGATTCCCGCGCTGCCGGTGAGCGGTACGAGGAGCCCGGCGACACTCACGCCCGCCTCGCGGGTGGCGACGAGCTCAGTGATGTGGGCGTGCAGGTAGGACACCCTCGCCGCGTCGTGCACACGACCCTCGGAGTTGAGTTCATCGGTGAACACCGCCGACTCGAGTCGCACGACGAGGGGCAGGCCCGGGTTGGTGTTGTCGAGGG
>Ga0079225_10000787_pt1 | contig 17326 bp, 16 predicted proteins | sample Poulit2012_FD_76344 | JGI IMG/M metagenome (GOLD analysis project Ga0079225, IMG submission 76344) | Agricultural soil microbial communities from Georgia to study Nitrogen management - Poultry litter 2012 | ecosystem: Environmental > Terrestrial > Soil > Agricultural land | place: USA: Georgia... | reverse complement strand
GACCGAATCGTTCCCTGGCCTTCTGTAGTAGCTGGACCCCAGCGTCTTCGGCGGTAATATCCATTTGAACACTGATGCCGCCGACTCGGTTCATGACATCGGTCAAGGCGTCACCGGCAGACGGTATATCGACCCCGATCACGGTTGCGCCGTCACGGGCTAAGAGTTCACTAATCGCCGCGCCGATTCCCCGAGCAGCACCGGTGACCACGATGACTTTGTCGGCTAGCGGGGTATCCCAGTTACTAGGCACCTCGCCGGCTGACGAGGACACTGTGAGAAATTGTCCGGCGACATAAGCAGAGCGACCAGAGAGAAAAAACCGGATCGCTGATTGTGCTGAGGCAGAGGTCATTTCGACATCGTCACTCAGTACAATACCGTTGGCGGTAGCACCGCGTCGCATTTCTTTAGCTAGAGATCGAGTCAAACCTTCGACGCCCCGTCGGGCGGCAAGTGCTGTCGCATCGTTGGCAACTGAGGCATCGTTGGGATCACGGAAGATCGTTATGACTCGACCATTAGAATCTAGTTGGCGGAGGGCTTGCCCCAGTTCCAGGACTGTGTCAGACAGATCCTGTGGGTGCCGTATTTCGTCGAGTGCCACGACAATTGCCGAGAATTTTTGTTTGAGGCCGACGTCGCGACGGACGTCGTATTCTTCCCGCCACAGTTGTTTCGCTACGGTCTCGGCCGCTGCTGATTCACCAAGTATGAGGATGGGCCCGGTGACCAGGGGGTCGCCAAATGTGTGGCGACGTAGTGGTACGGGTTGTGGTAGGCCTGCTGCTTTAGCAATTTGTTTACCAAGCGGCCGGTTGACGAACCGGGTATAGCCGTCTGTTTGTGACATAAAGTGCTGTTGTCCTTTCAAAAATCCCAACTCGTCGTTTAGCGGCCGCGCAGCAAGGCAACTGCGCCTTGACCGCCTGCAGCACATACTGATATCAAGCCCAGCGAACCGGGTCCTTTCTCATGCAGCATCTTGGAAAGACTCGCGACGATGCGTGGACCCGTGGCAGCAAACGGGTGTCCAGCGGCCAAGGAAGAGCCTTTAATATTCAGTTTTGTCGGGTCGATCTGACCCAGTGCTTTGTCACGACCAAGGACGTTCTTGTTGTAGTCTTCATCGGCCAGTGCCTTCATAGTGGCTGCTACCGTACCTGCGAATGCCTCGTGAATTTCGAAAAAATCTATGTCTTCTAGTCCAAGACCATGTCGATCGAGAATTCGAGGAATCGCATAGGTGGGAGCCATAAGCAAGCCGTCTTGACCGTTGACGAAATCAACAGCGGCGACTTCGAAGTCAACGAATTCGGCGAGAATAGGCAGGTTGTTTTTCTGTGCCCAATCTTCGGAAGATAACAGTGCAGCCGCGGCGCCATCGGTCATGGGCGTTGAGTTGCCCGCTGTCATGGTCGCTTCCTCACCGAGCTGCTTTCCAAATGCGATCCGTAGTTTGCCGAGTGATTCAAGGTCCGAACCTGGGCGCATGTTGTTGTCGCGGTCTAGGCCGCGGAATGGCGTCATCAGATCATTGAAGAAACCTTCTTCATAGGCTGCCGCCATATTTTTGTGCGAGTTCATCGCAATTTCGTCTTGCTCGTGCCGAGTGACGCCCCAGTCATGGGTGGTGAGGGCTTGGTGTTCTCCCATGGAAAGACCGGTACGGACTTCTCCGGCTTGAGGCGCAAGCGGGGCAAAGTGCTTCGGGCGAAGCTTCATCGCGACTTTGATCTTGTCCTGCGTGGTGCGGGCCCGGTTCAGTTGCATGAAGAGTTCACGAGCTTCATTGTTGAATGCAAGTGGCGCGTCAGAAATGGTGTCGACTCCCCCGCCGATACCTGAATCTATTTGCCCTAGACGGATTTTGTTGGCTATACCACCAACGGTCTCTATACCGGTTGCGCAGGCGGTCTGAACATCGTGTGCTGGTGTGTGGGCCGCCAGTGAGGTGCCCAGGACCGATTCCCGTGTCAGGTTGAAATCTGCCGAGTGCTTCATGACAGCGCCGGCAACAACTTCTCCAAGCTGTTCGCCTTGAAGACCGAACCGAGCGATCAGGCCTTCCAGTGTGGAGGTGAGCATGTCTTGGTTTGAAGCGCCAGCGTAGGCCCCGTGCGCCCGGGCAAATGGAATACGGTTACCGCCGAGCACTACTGCTGGGCGGAGGGATCCACCGGCACTTGCCGCATTTGATGTAGAAGTCATTCAAATCTCTTTCGCATTGTTTTTGCTGTGCATGTGTTTACCAACACTCACTTTACCTGATACTCTCAGTATCGTGAAGATCTCTGAGACACCTATCCCTGACGGGCGTAATACACGCTGGGCAGAACACCGTCGTCAACGTCGTAGTGAGCTTATTCGTTCAGCCCGCGCTGCCGTCCACCTTATTGGCCCCGAGGTCTCTATGGAAGAAATCGCCAGCCATGCTGGTACTTCCAAATCAGTGTTCTATCGTTATTTTGAGGATAAACGGGGCCTGCAGCAGGCAGTCGCTCAGGGCTCCATCGACTTCATGGAAGCCGAACTAAAAAAGGCGGGAAAATCTGCCACCAGCGCTCAGGATGGTCTTTTCACCATGGTGCTGTCTTATCTCCGCCTCGCTGACTCTTCCCCGAACGTCTACAATTTTTCGATCGCCATTCCAACAGGCATGGCGATCATTACCGAAAACATGGCGCGATTTTTGCAACGCAGTGTAGAGCACGTTCTCCCTGAATATAAAGGCGAAAATGGCAATAAAAACTTGGCCTATTACTGGGCTACCGCAGCCGTTGGATTCGTACGTGCCGCCGGTGAATCATGGATTGCAGATCCAAAACAACGTCAACAACTCAGTGCCGAAGTATTGGCCCGTAGCATCTCCGATTGGCTGCTCACAGGCATCGATACATCTGGCAGTACCAATGAATAGCATGAGGAGCACTAATGTCGTCCAAGCATAAGAATCTACGAGTTAACCAAGATGAACTCCAAGAGCACCTCCTTGGCCCTTGGGCAGAAGATCGCCGGCAACTCCGCAAGATTATGGAAGAGCCAATTTTTCATTATCAATTCAACCTCACGAAAGAAGACCAACGTGAGTTGGCGATGCAGCAAATCCAGGAGTTGGCTGATCGAAAGCTCATTGGCAAAGCGTATCCCAAGGCTTTTGGTGGCAAGGAAGATCCCGGTGGCAATGTCGCAGGATTCTCCGAAATGTTCCACGCTAACCCGTCCATGCAAATTAAAGGCGGTGTGCAGTGGGGGCTTTTTGGCTCCGCAATTCTAACCCTGGGTAATGAGGAACAGCATCAGCGCTGGCTTCCGGGTGTGCTCAGTCTTGAACTCCCCGGTGTATATGCAATGACGGAGATTGGTCATGGTTCGGACGTGGGCAACGTCGATACCACGGCTACCTTCATCCCTGAAGACGACGAGTTTGAGATCCACACACCGTTTCGAGCTGCTTGGAAAGAATTCCTCGGCAACGCCGCCAAAGACGGTAAAGCCGCAGTAGTGTTTGCTCAGTTGATCACGAAGAACGTCAATTATGGTGTTCACGCTTTCTTTGTGCCGTTGCGCGATGACGACGGTAATTTCTTGCCCGGTGTCGGTGGTGAAGACGATGGCTTCAAAGGCGGCTTGAACGGTATTGATAATGGTCGTTTGCACTTTACACACGTGCGAATCCCACGGACGAACCTGCTGAACAAATTAGGCGACGTCGATGAGAACGGAGATTACACTACGTCGATCCCATCATCGGGACGCAGATTCTTTACTATGCTGGGTGCACTGGTGCAAGGCCGAGTATCACTTGCGACAACAGCCGCGAATGCTTCCGCGCTGGCACTTACCGGTGCTATCACCTACGGAAACCAACGACGTCAGTTCAATGCCGCCTCGGATATTGAAGAACAGGTCCTGCTGGATTATGGGCTGCATCAACGGCGCTTGATTGACCGTTTGGCACGGACTTACGCCGACATCTTTACAACCAACGACCTGCTATCGAAGTTTCATGAGGTGTTCTCAGGTGAAGACGACACTGACGATAACCGTCAAGAACTTGAAACCCTTGCCGCCGGTATCAAAGCCGTGACGACTTGGAACGCCATGGATACTTTCCAAGAATCTAGAGAAGCAACGGGCGGTGCAGGCTATATTGCTTCGAAGAACCGGTTCAGCGCCCTACGCGACGATTTGGACATCTACACCACCTTTGAGGGAGACAATAATGTCTTACTGCAACTCGTGGGCCGCCGTCTATTGGGTGATTACTCCAAAGAATTGGCGAACCCCTCGTTTAAGGTCCTAAGTCGCTATGTGGCCGAACGCGCTGAGCAGACTCTGTATGAACGTTCCGGCCTGCGTCGTGTCGTCCAGCAAGTGAGCGACATTGGGTCAGATCGTCGCTCTGCGGCTTGGTTGAAAGACCCCGAAGTTCAGCGCAACCTCTTTACCGATCGCGTGCGTACTCAGATTGCAGAAGTTGCTGAAGCGCTACGCCCTGTAGCCAAGAAATCTCAGGAAGAACAGGCTCGGGTATTCAACGAAAACCAATACGAACTCATCAAAGCGTCGAAGTCCCATGCCCAGCTACTACAGTGGGAATCGTTTACCGATGCACTCGACGAGGTTAAAGATCCCGAGACCCAAAAGATCATGACCTGGATGCGGGACTTGTTCGCGTTGTCGACTATCGAACAAGACCTGGGGTGGTTTATCGAATACGGTCGAATCTCCCAGCAACGTGCACGGACTCTGCGCGAGTACACGAATCGTTTAGCGGCCCGATTGCGCCCATATGCTCAAGAGCTTGTCGATGCGTTTGGTTATAACCAAAACCACTTACGCATGGATATCACGTCGGGTATAGAACGTGAGCGCCAAGACGAGGCCATGGAATACTACCGTCGCCTTCGTGCTTCGGGCGATGCTCCGATTCCTGAAAAAGTGTACCGAGCGCGTCAAAAATAATCGGATGAATACCTAACCAACCTCGATGTGTCGCCGTTACCCACGGTAGCGGCGACACAGTGCTTTAAAGCACTTTTAAGGTACAGCATAAAATTGTGCCGTTATATGAGTGAGCCGAACCAAAACGAGTGATTGAATGAGAGCCATGTCGAATACTCCACTTTTAGATGATGCTCGCTTGACCCGCAATGAGGCAAACGCTCGTTCTGAACTCATTGAGATAGCCAGTTATCATCTTGAGCTTGACCTGCGCGATGCTATGGACCTGGAGCGGGCCACCTATCCGGTGACCACCACCTTGCACTTCACATCGACCACAGCGGGCGCGGATACATTTTTGAATTATATGGGTCACACAGTTGAATCTGTAGTGCTCAATGGCGAATCTCTGGATGTTGATCAGGTAGCGGGCTCAGCGCGGATCCTACTGCCGGGCCTAGCAGAACAGAACACCGTAGTGATCCGCTCGCAGAGTTATTATTCACATTCGGGTGAAGGCTTGCATCGTTTTGTGGACCCCGTCGATGGGCAAGTGTACTTATATTCACAGTTTGAACCTGCAGACGCTCGCAGGGTATATCCCAATATGGAGCAACCAGATCTCAAAGCTGCCTTTCACGTGACCATGATCGGTCCAGACACCTGGACGCTTGCGTCTAATGGCGTCGAAACGGATCGCGAGCATTTGACCGAAGGCATCGCGCAAGTGCAGTTTGCACCGACTAAACCTACGTCCACCTATCTGACAACGTTCCTGGCTGGGCCCTATGCTCAGTTTGCAGACACCTGGAACGGTCATGAGGAAACTGGCGCGGCGCCCGTCGACTTGCGGATTTTTACCAGGCAGTCGCTGGTCGAGTATGTTGACGTCGCCGAGCTCTTTGACCAGACACAACGTGGGTTGACCTGGTTTCACGATCAGTTTCAAGTTGCCTATCCCTGGGGCAAATACGACCAGGCGTTTGTACCTGAGTACAACCTCGGCGCTATGGAAAATCCGGGTCTGGTGACGTTTAATGAAGCCTACATCTTCACTTCTCGCGCGACGATCTCGCAGCACACCAGCAGAGCCACAACAATCATGCACGAAATGTGTCACATGTGGTTCGGGAACCTGGTCACCATGAAATGGTGGGACGATTTGTGGTTGAAAGAGTCTTTCGCTGATTTCTTTGGCTCCAAGGCTGTGGCCGACGCGACAAATCTGCCGGGTGCTTGGCAATCTTTTGCCCATCAACGTAAGGCATGGGCCTATCTCCAGGACTCCTACCCCACCACCCATCCCATTGTCGCCGACATCGTTGATCTCGAAGCAGCACGTCAAAATTTCGATGGCATCACCTATGCCAAGGGAGCTGCCGTGATTAAGCAGCTCTTCCACTATGTGGGTGAAGCTGCGTTTCTGCAGGCGTGTCAAACTTACTTCGAACGCTTTGCCTTCGGCATCGCAGAACTGGCTGATTTTTTAGAAATTCTTGAAGAGGTTTCAAATAGGGATATGCACGAGTGGTCGGCGGCTTGGTTACAGACCTCCGGCCCCGCGACACTCCACGCGACCGTTGAACCGACCGGGGCGGTCACAATACGTCAGGATTCCACTGATCCGTTGACGGGCGAAACAGTGCTTCGTCCACATCACATTTTCGTGTCGATTTTTACTCTCGATGATAACGACCAACTGGTCAGTAGTTCGGAATCCGAGGTTATTATACCAACCGGCGAAACTTCCGTCATCGTAGAAGACTTGACGATTCCAGCGGATCAACCGCGTGTGGTGTTAGTCAATCACCACGACCAGACGTATGCCCAAGTAGCATTTGACCAGGCTTCCCTGGAGGCTGTGACCACCTACCCCGTGATAGACCCACATTCCACTGCGATCGCGACAGTCTGGTCAACACTCTGGACCATGGTCCGTAATGCGACATTTTCTGCGACATCATTCGTAAGAGCTGCGGCAAAACTGGCTAACTCTATCGATGATGTTTCCATGCACGACAGGGTGCTCCAACAAGCCGTTGCGGGGATCAAGGAGTTTGCACCCGAGGGCCAGCGAAAACGGCTGACGAAAATTCTCAGCACGGCCCTCATGGACGGACTTGTACAGCTGGAACCGGGATCTGACCGCCAGCGATCGGTCGCACGAGCACTGGCCATACTGAGTCAGGACACAGATTCATTGGCAGCAGAAATAACGTTCCTACTTGCCGGCGACGAAACATCCGAGCTCTCTCCCGGTCTACAAATCGACGACGAGATGAAGTGGTTGCTCCTGAGCAGTCTCGCATCACTTGAGCGGATAGACATGATCCGCCTTGATGATGAACTCACCGCAGCACATACCGCCACCAATGAGTTGTACTATCGAACCGCTGTAGCAGCGCTACCCGATCAGGCGCATCGTACGGCTCTGTGGATGCAAGTATATAACGGTGTTGATGCCGAAGGAACCCCGCTGAGCAACGCCCACCTCACAGCGACCGCCCTAGGATTGTCAGCATCACAACCTGGGTTCCTTGCAGAGCACTTCCAAGCACTATTGGAAGGACTCATGTTCATCTGGGAGTCCCGCTCCAATAACCTGGCCACCAGAACAATTAACGGGCTCTTTCCCATGAACCATAAGCCGATTAAAGGTGGCCCAGCTGTCCAAGAAAAGCACCCAGTGGTCGTGAGCATCGACGCTTGGTTAGCTCAATATACAGACGCGCCGGCTGCATTGCAGCGCATTGTGGTTGAACGTCGTACAGACATTGTCAATCGACTGGTAGCTCAGGCCACGAAGTTCTAGGGGTTCGCCACGGTTTAGGGGACGCGGTGAATCCATTCACTTGTCATGAATTTTTCCTCGGCTAATGCCTCTGCCCTTGCGAGTTCATCGGGGGTGACCTCGCGCGTTCTCGCAGTGTAGCGTTCGGCGAAGGTATCGATCATGACATCCCAAATATCAGACCGAGACATACCGGTCTGACGGCGTAGCGGATCAACGCGGGATTGTGCCGAAGTAATCCCCTTATCGGAGATCTTTTCACGCCCAATACGCAACACATCCGTCATCTTTTGTGCGTCAATGTCGTAAGACATGGTCACGTGGTGCAACATCGAACCTGCGGCCAAGCGTTTCTGCGCGGCACCACCGATCTTTCCTTCGGGGGTAGCAATGTCATTGAGCGGCTCGTAGAAGGCCTTAACCTGCATTCGCGCTAAAGCGTCCATTACCCAAGCATCCAGAAAAGGATATGAATCGGTAAAGCTCATGCCATCGACCATGGAGGTCGGAGTGTAGAGCGAATACGTGACTGCATTGTCAGCTTCCATGAACATCGCACCGCCGCCAGAAACACGGCGGACGACTTTAATGTTGTGCTTAGCTACGGCATCAGCGTCGACTTCGTTGCTGTAGCTCTGGAACGAACCGATGACGACGGACGGATCCGAGAGAGGCCAGCGCCACAACCGCATTGCGGGTTTTGCTCGGCCAGCTGCCACGTCTTCAGTCAGAATCTGATCAAGTGCCACTTGGGTGAAGATAGGTATTTCCGTTGGCAAGATGATTTCCCAATCGTGGTCCTGCCAACTGGTAGCGAAACCGGTTGCACGCCGAACTGCAGTGGCTATCGCATGTGCATCGAAGCCGAACATCACCACTGAATCATCGACAGCTGCTTCAACTGCGCCAGCAATGACTTTGTGGCTGGCATCATATTTCAAGCCGACTAGTGCTTCATTGATATCGGCGAGTGCCTCATCGGGTTCCAAAAAGAAGTCGCCATTGATATTGGCTTGGGATATAACCCCGTCAGTTACGTTGAGGTCGGCAATCACCAGTTTGCCACCAGGCACTTTGAATTCGCCGTGAAATTGTTTGCCAGGAAACCCTTGTGTCGCAGTCATATATCCATCTTACTTGTACCCGTTGAGAGGACGGAAAATGTGTGTCATGATGCCGGGTGGCGTAGTGGGCTCGCGTTGTAGTAACGGTCACGTCAAGCACTCATAAAATTCGACTTCAGGCTACCCTATCTATTATGGGAAATTCACAGCAAGTTGTTGCAACTGGTTGGCACAAAATAGCGATTCTAGGCGGCTGGATCGCCACCTTTCTGCTCGCAGCATGGATTCTCGTGCCCCGACTTATTATCGGCACCGCCGTTCCCATTGCATTAGCCTTGACCATTCTTCTTCCGATCATTCTTCTTGCGATCGGTTGTACCGCACTTGGGGTTCCGATATCACGCGGCCAGAGCCCTAGTGGGCGGGCAGTCGCATGGTTATGGTTTTCTTTTCTCAATGCATTTGTTGTTGGGCTCTTTTTTCCAGATGACACGATTTTTTCGGCGACGTCGCATGAGCAAGCAACAGCGCTGATAGCTGTGCTTTTTGGGCCGGGTTGGGAAGGTGCCGGTTCCGCCATTGCAAACCCAGCGGCGATCATTATGATCATTTCTGGCATTATTGCGGCGGCATTTGCTGTGCTCGATTCCCGGGAGGGCGGTCCTATACGAACTGATGATGAAGACCACTTCCAAGGGCACGGTTACTTCGCGATACTGGGTGAGGACGAATACTATCGGCGAGAAAAGTAGATTTTTAGGGCCCGAGACCAGACCACTTCGCAAGGTCCGCCAAGCCGCCATGGCTATAGGCCCGCACGCTGGTGCCCATCGGGTTGCCATTCGTGCAGCGACGTCGATCGGTGTACCGCTCATCATCCTATATTTCATGGGGCGAATGGATCTGTCGATCTACGCCTCCTTTGGCGCCCTGTCCTCGCTTTACGGTCGTTTTCATTACTACGGCGACCGAATCCGCATGCAGCTTGGCGCCGGTCTTATTTTTGTAAGTGTCTTGCTGATTGGCACGTTGTTGGCCGTTTTGGATGCGGATACGAATGTGCGGATCATGACGATCGCTCTTGTCGCGACGTTGGTGACGGGAATCGTTGGTGGATACAAGTGGCATCCAGGTGGTGCAACTTTTGCTGTCTTTGCGGCGGGCGCAGTGGCCACCATGCCGGGTAATTGGATTAACCTGGCACAAATACTGGTGGTGACGAGTGCTGCCGCAATATTTAGTGTCTCGCTCACTGCGGCATTAGGCCTGTTGCGCACACGAAGCTGGACTAAAGTCTTTCGACCTATACGCCGTGCAGTGTTTCAAGCCGATTGGTCGGTAGCAGTCACAGTGGGCATAGGTGCACTTTTAGCCGGTTTGATAGGCCAAACCTTTGACGATGACCATTGGTATTGGGCGATGGTTGCCGCAAGTGTCGTGTTAGCCGGCGCTGCCACAACGTCTCGGCTGACCCGCAGCATTCAAAGGTTCATTGGGACAACATTGGGGGTGCTCATGGCCGGAGTATTGCTTTGGCTTGAGATGCCAACTCTGGGTGTGGTCGGAGCGGTGATCGTCTTACAAGCCGCGGCAGAATTACTCATTGGTCGCAACTATGGTGTGGCGATGTTAGCAGTAACTCCATTGGCGTTATTGATGGTCAGTCTAGCTAATCCGATTGATCCCGAAATTTTGGTTGTTGACCGTGTGTTTGAGACCTTTATCGGTTCGCTTGTGGGTACAGCTATCGCGCTAGTATCGGCGAAGCTCCGATCAGACGAACAGCATAGTTAGGCATGCAGGATATTAGTTTTAACATAAAACAGCGTCACACCCATTGGTGCGACGCTGTTTTAAAGCTGAGATAGAAAAACCGTAGTGGTTACTTGCCACCGAAGCCTTTGAAACGAGCATTGAAACGCTCAACGCGGCCAGCAGTGTCCAAAATACGCTGCTTACCGGTGTAGAACGGGTGGGAGGCAGCCGAGATTTCAACATCGATTACCGGGTAGGTGTTGCCGTCATCCCACTCAGCGGTACGCTCGGAAGTTGCGGTGGTACGAGTCAGGACGCGTTCGCCCGACGCCAGGTCATTAAAGATTACGTAGCTGTAATCAGGGTGAATATCTTTTTGCATGTCTAGTTCCTTCGTTGGTGCCACTGGATTTTGCCAGCCGCACGAAGACAGAGTTGGTAAGTTTTGATCAGCAGACCAAAGCTACATATTACAGGTTTAAGACAGAACTAGCATCTTTGCTGAGCAGTGTGTTCGTACAACCTGATGTTGATGCTATCCGTCTGGTTTTAACTGCTCAGCAAGCGCAAGATCATTACGGTCAGACCAACCGAACCCACAATAACAATGACGCTGCGTAAAACGTTCGGTTTGATTCGTCGGCCGATTTTTGCACCAACCGATCCGCCGATTAGTGATGAGACGGCAATTAGCAACACTGCCGTCCAGTCGATTCTGTCGAATGCAAACAGTAAGTAACCAGCAGCAGCGATGAGGTTGACGGCCAGTGAGAGCCAAGTTTTGATGGCATTGGCATGTACTAGCGTTCCGGATGTCAAAAAGACCCCGAGGATGCCCATCAGCAAGACCCCCTGCGCCGCAACAAAATAGCCCCCATAGATACCGGTCAGAAACACCAGGATGAATAGTGCCGGCGTAACCGGTCCAGTGGGTAGCGGAGCAATTTCCGCGCTGATGGGGTCATCCCCATCAGCTTCACGGCGTCGCCGTACCCAGGCATTTAAGCGAGGCTGGAAAACGACAAATAGTATTGCGAAAACGATCAGGACCGGTGCGACATAGTCGAACACCGTGGGTGGCAATGACATGAGCAACGTCGCCCCAATGAGGCCACCAGCAAGTGAGCCCCATGTCAACGTTTTTGCGATTCTACCGGCTTCTCGAAGTTCGCGACGATAGCCCCAGGTACCAGAAAACCCTGCAGCGACTAGTCCCATAGCGTTCGATATTTGTGCAGTAACGGGTGGGAAGCCGACCGCTACCAGGACTGGAAATGTAACAAGTGTGCCGGATCCGACAACGGAGTTGATCGTACCGGCCCAGAAGCCGGCCAACAGCACCAGCAGTATTTGCCACCACTCTAAACCAAAGAGCTCCATGAGTATCCTTGGAAGGTTTAGGTGCGAGCAAACGCCGTGAAACGGCCCTCGGCATTGCGGGACACGTTCAAGGGTAGCCGGAAAGCCTCCGACAGGGTCTCTTCAGTCAAGGCTGTTTCAATTGGCCCCGCAGAGACAACTCGACCTTCACGTAGGAGCAAAGCGTGAGTGAAGTTTGGTGGAACTTCTTCAACGTGGTGCGTCACCAGGATCTGCGTTGGTGATAATGGATCGGCGGCGAGCTGAGATAGGGAGCGTACGAGGGTCTCGCGTCCTGCGAGGTCAAGGCCAGCGCCGGGTTCGTCCAGAATCAGAAGTTCAGGGTCTGTCATCATGGCTCGGGCGATCAGGGCGCGTTTGCGTTCACCTTCGGACAGTGTGCGGAAACGACGATCGGCGTACTTTGCGATCCCCCATCGCGACAGCAGCTGTTCGGCCCGCTGTAAATCTTCCGGCTCATAAACTTCCCGCCAGCGACCGGTCACACCATAGGCTGCGGTGACTACCAGGTTGCGGACGGTTTCATTACCGGGGACCTGTTCCGCCAATAAGGTGGATGACAACCCGATGGAGGGGCGGAGATCAAAAACATCGACCGCACCCAGCACTTCACCTAAGATCGAAACATTGCCCGTGGTTGGGTGAGAGCGTGCAGCCGCTATATTGATCATGGTGGATTTACCGGCGCCGTTCGGTCCCATAACGATCCACCGTTGACCTTCTTCCACCAGCAACGAAACGTCATCCAGTAACACGTTATTGCCACGACGATATGTGACATGGGACATGTGCACGACAGAGTCGTCTATAGGTATAAATTCATGTGGTGACATGATGGGACGTTGCGCGGTTGTTGCAGAGTAGGTCAGATCGGATGAGCTCATATGAACCAGACTAGGCTAGATACAAGAGGAATTGGTGAAAGGAACCGGTATGCCGACAAATACTGCCAACATGAAGATTGGTGACCGTGTGGTGGTCTATAACAATGCGGGGCACCCGCGTTTAGACGGGGTACCAACGTATGCAGAAGCTATCGATGGGGTGGGCTTTACCGGTTACCGTTGGATATCAGCTGCCGATCGTCTCAAAGATCTTCCGCAGGACTGGTACCCGGCAATCATGCAAGTTAAGCAGGTCGAAATTTTGAGCCAGCAGGCTCCCCTGGTTGTCTTAGATGTCGATTCGACGCTGATCCATGAGGAAGTTATTGAATTACTCGCAGCACACGCTGGCAAGGAACGCGAGGTTGCGGAAGTCACTGAACGGGCGATGCGAGGGGAAATCGACTTCGCTGAATCCTTGCACTACCGTGTGGCCACGTTAGAGGGTTTGCCAGTGGAAGTACTCGACGAAGTCGCCGCAGCTGCCACAATTCACGACGGTGCCTATGAGCTTGTGCAAGCTGTTCACCGTGCTGGTGGCTATGTATATGCTGTTTCGGGTGGTTTTACGCACGCATTGGAACCATTAGCGACCCAGCTGGGACTGGATGGTTTTGCGGCCAATACCTTGGAAACTGTGGATAATAAACTCACCGGTAAAGTGACCGGCCAGGTCATCGATCGTGCTGCCAAGGCGTTGATGTTACGTCGTTGGGCTGCCGATCATGAGATTCCTTTGGAAGCTACGATCGCCGTTGGCGACGGAGCCAACGATCTGGACATGCTTGAGCTTGCTGGTTACGGTGTAGGTTTCTGTCCGAAACCTATCGTCCGAGATCACGCGGATCTAATTGTCGAGGTCCCCACGCATGATGTGCTGCGTGTTGTGCTAGGTCTCTGAACCCGGTTCTCGAACTGTGAGAACCGGCCGGTCTTCTGTTCGTGTCCGGGTGACATTTATTGGTTATGCAGCCACGTCATCGGCCAGCATAATTTTAAAGTGCTCGCGGGATGCGTCACGGTTGAGCGCAGATACCAACGGCGCCGGACGAATTGTCCGGCGCCGTGTACACGACAATCTCGGGGTTATTTATTTTTGAGCTGCTCGAAGTAGTCGTTTGCCCCGCCAACATATTCGGTATGACCAACGGCTAGATCATCCCTACCGACCAGCGCAGCAATTTCCTCAGCGAACTCTTCTACAGTGTAAAGTCTTCCGGCTGCCTGGCGACGTGACTCGATAGCATCTGGGTTAAGACGGTTGAGCAGCGTTGCGGTAATGGTGCCCTCGATCATGTCTGCTGTCACCACCACGAAACCGATGCCTTTTTCTTTCAGCAGTGGAATGTGTTCCCGCAATGCGACTTCACCGGCGCGTTTTGACTTGGCTACCGGTTCGTACTCGGGCATGGTCGGCACGTCGTCAATGAAATGCGCCTGGTGACTGGTGACAAAAACAATTTGCGATCCCGGCTCCATAACTTCAGCTGCAGCTTTCAACATGGATACTTGAGCATCGCGGTTCAGTTGCATAGCATAGTCCGATCCGAGATCAGATTCCATACCACCAGAAGCGTTGAGGATTAACACCTTCAAGCCGCCAAAGTTGTCGGTGGCTGCGTCAATCATGGCCTTGCGACCTTCATCAGTGGTGATATCTGCACCAACAGCTACGGCCTTGCCACCAGTCTCTTCGATCTGTTTGACAATTTTATTGGCGCGAGGCGCCTTCTGTCGATAGTTGATAACGACGCCGGCGCCGCGCTGAGCTAACAGTTGTGCGGTTGCAGCACCTACGCCACGTGATGAACCGGTCACGATGATGCCGGTATTTTCTAAGTCTTGAGTCTGTGTCATATCTTTTTTAGTGTCCCATTCCTAGGCCGCCGTCGACGGGGATGACCGCGCCTGAAATATAGCTTGCTTGATCAGATGCCAACCATTGAACTACATTGGCCACTTCTTCTGGGTCGGCAAAACGACCGGCTGGAATCGCTTGCTTATATTGTTTTTGCAGATCTTCGTCCAGCTCTTGTGTCATCTCCGTATCAATGTAGCCGGGCGCTACGACGTTGGCTGTGATGTTGCGAGAGGCCAATTCACGGGTCAGCGAGCGTGCCATGCCGACAAGACCTGCCTTTGAAGCAGCATAGTTAATCTGACCGGGCGAGCCATATAGGCCAACAACCGACGAAATGAAGATGACGCGGCCTTTCTTGAGCCGGACCATGCCGCGGGTGGCACGCTTGAGTGCCCGGAAAGATCCTGTCAGGTTCGTATTCACTACTTCCTCAAAATCCTCTTCCGACATACGCAGGAGTAGCTGGTCCTTATTCATACCCGCGTTATTGACTAGGACTTCAACTGGACCATGTGCTTCTTCAACTTCGGAGAAAGCCTGGTCAATCGAATCCATATCGGTCACGTCGGCTTTGACCGTGAGCACACCTTCAGGGCCTTGCCCAGTTCGCGAGGTAATTGCCACCTGATCCCCGTTTGCTTGAAATGCTCGGGCGATGGCTAAACCGATCCCCCGGTTTCCCCCGGTTACCAATACACTTCGGCCTTGCGCCACAATTACTCCTCAAGATTGATAAAGACGTTTTGTCTCTACTCTAAGCAGGAAAATGCGAGAATAGATGCTGCAACCCCAAAAGTAACGAAAAATTCTGTGCCCAGAGACCATACGGTGCGAAAGGAGACTGTTTTGGAAAATCTATCGAACACCTCCGATGCGCAGTCCCGACGGAATAGTGCACGGCGTCAGGACAAAAAAGAAAACGATCAGGTCTATCTCATAACTGGGGCTTCTGAATCTGTCGTCGCTGATGCCAAGCGCAAAAACCGCACCTACGCCATCACCATTGGTGTGCGTATCGCTTCCCTATTCGTAGTGCTAGCGACTGATGGGTGGGTCCAAATCGCTGTCTTTGTGACCGGCATGTTGGCACCTTGGATTGGAGTGCAGATTGCGAATAATATCCGCCAAGTGGATGGTCGATCGATAGAATCGGTCCCTCCGCAACAAGAAGCGCTGGAAGTTGCAAAAAAGCAGGCACACGATGGCCACGACACAGTGATCATTGGCGATTTCGTGGTCGAAGATCAGGGGCCAGCCACATCCACGCCTTCCGCGGAATCAGATGCCCAAGACGCCGATGTGGACCAGAATAAGAAGGACAATGATGACACAGGGTCCTGATCTACTCGGAAATCTTATGCAGACTGGTTCCGCCTCAACCGAACCGCAGGCGGCAGAATTACAATGCTCCCGCAAAGCGTGCAGCGCCGAGGCACTCTGGCAACTACTGTGGAATAATCCTAAGGTCCACACGCCAGAACGCCGTAAAATTTGGCTGGCTTGCGATAAGCACCGGCAATTTTTAGCTGACTTTCTATCATCCCGATCCTTCCTTCAAGAAATTCAACCGCTACCCAGGTGACATTTTCATGACTAACGAACACCCCTCAGCGTCTTCAACGAAGCCGAAATTGAATTTTCGGTTCTTGTTGTCTGGTGCCTGGATCGGTGGATTCGTCTTTTGTATCATCTTTGCGATCGCCACCGTATTCCTCGGCAACTGGCAGATGGATCGACGCATGGACAAGCTTGATGAGATTAACACTATCGTCGATAACTATGACCTCGAGCCAGTATCGTACGCTGAAGCTTCGCATTTATTCACTGGTTTTGACGAACAACAGAAGTGGACTCCCATTGTGGTCCGGGGTGAATATCTTGAAGAGGACACTCTGGTGGCACGTAACAGGCCTCGAGCGGGTCGCCCAGGATTTGAGGTCCTTGTACCGTTCGAGACTGACTCGGGCGACCGTATACTGGTGGACCGCGGTTGGTTACCCCTGGGCGCGGATGCATCTGCCCCAGAGGCCGTTCCTGCGCCGCCTGAGGGACAGGCGGAAATTATTATTCGGGCGATCCCCGGAGAGGTATCAGTGGATCGCGGTGCACCGGCGGGCCAAGTTGCTTCCATTCATCTGCCAGGCATTAGTGATCAATTGGGCTATGACATCGCTGATGATGCCTACGGGCTGATGGCTGCGGAATCTCCCGCTCCGGATGAGGCCCCCCAGCAGATGCCTGAACCGCAACGTGATGAAGGACCACACTTGTCGTATTCGATGCAGTGGTTCACCTTCGGTTTGATGTCGTTTGTGGTGTGGGGCTGGCTGGCCTACCAGAAGGCCGTGCGAAACCGCGAAGATGAGATGTACGGCGAACGCGAAGAAGATGGCTTTATCTCCGCGCATCGCGTTGAACGCATTAAACCGGTGAAACGTCGTAAAGGCCAAATGACCGATGAAGAAATTGAGGACGCCATGCTGAATGGCTAATGTAGTACTCTTCCCGGCAATGCCGAGACGGGCTTCAATTATGCGAGTTCTACAAGCTCGAGGTATTCGTCAGACCAAATATCCTCGTCGGCGTCCGGCAAAATCAGCACTCGATCTGGATCCAGTGCCTGCACTGCGCCGGCATCGTGGGT
>Ga0079225_10000785_pt1 | contig 17366 bp, 12 predicted proteins | sample Poulit2012_FD_76344 | JGI IMG/M metagenome (GOLD analysis project Ga0079225, IMG submission 76344) | Agricultural soil microbial communities from Georgia to study Nitrogen management - Poultry litter 2012 | ecosystem: Environmental > Terrestrial > Soil > Agricultural land | place: USA: Georgia... | reverse complement strand
TAGATTTTTATAAACAAACCCCGATTTTGAGCGATATTGCCTTATTTCGGGGTTTATTCTATATAAAATTACAACTTATTATGCTAATAATCAAGTATTTATACTAATTATGAAAGTGCCTAATTAAATCTATAATAAGGCACGCAGACTCACCCTTGCGGTATGAATTGGTTTTCTTCCTTCCATTGATCTACCCTCATAATAAATACTAAAATTCATTCCTTTTCCAATGCTCCTTTCCCATTGTATATTCCAGAGCATATTTTTTCCTTTTTGTAAACCTTCTAACAAAACCATATTAAGTGGACTTTCAACAATTTCATCTGAGGTATTCAATAAAATTCCTGATAATTTTAAATTAATAAAGCCCCATTTTAATTGTGCAATTTTGGACTCCAATTCAATTTGATGCAAGCTAGCCGGAAAAATTCCATTGTATATTTCTTGTTGTTTTTCTTCCCACCTATAATTTATTTGCATTCTGAAAAATGAAGCTATTTGATAGGATATTTCTGGTTCGATAAATTGACTCTTGGATTTATAATTACGCAAAACAGCCTCTTCCGACTTGAAAAACTTTTCACCATTTTGAACTTCTAAAGCTAAACGCCAGGATGAATTTATGTTCCAACGTGTACGCAGAGATTGCCTAAAATTATTCGATTGTTCTAAACCATAATATAATAAAATGGCATTCGCATTATTTCTATATATTACATCAATAAACCACTTTTTATTCTTTGATCTAAAGGTAAATTGATTGTTTAAAAAGTAATTTCTATGTACTAAATCCTCAATATTATCTGGAAAATAAAAAGGATTTATTGTTTTTAATCCTTCAGATGCTTGCATACGATTATCAAACTGCATTTGAAATTGATTAGAAAACAAAGATAAAGCTTTAACAAATTTAGAAGCCTTATTATTCACAAAAATCTTATCCATGCGCAAGGACATTCTATATTGCAATTTAGAATAGTTCACTCGAATATATTTATTCGTAGGAGTTAAAATTCTCATATACTGCTTTTGATCTTCATAAATAGCTAATTCAAACTCATTGGCTTGTTCTATTCCATCACCATTATAATCTACCCACATATATTGACCTTGTCCTGTTGGAACTTTTACGTAAATAAAAGATTTTTTTTGCTCTTGACCAGAACCAAAATCAAATACAATTTGTTGTTCCAGTCCATTCTGAAAATAATTTCCTTGGTATTCTAGTCTGCCCAATATGTTCTGATCTTTAGCTGCAAAATCATTAGATAATTCTTGAAAATACTCTAGCCTTCGATAAGTACTTTGAAAATGTAAAGAATGATTTTTATGCTCTAAAATTCCAAACTCTAACCCCAACTCATGACTTTCACTATATTTTTTTAATTCTCCATGTTCTTCATTTTCATCCCTGCGCCATTTATAATAGAAGTCAGTTTTCCAAGAATTAAATTGCAAATTTGTTCCTGCTTTTATTTCATGAAAATTAAAAGAAGGAGCATATAATGCATTTTCAGATTTATTTTTAAACTGCTCGGATTTATATTGAAGCAATAAATTTTTTCTTTTTTCTCCTTTATCTAAGAAATATAAGAGTGTTACATCAGGTTTTAAAAAAGTATTCCATTTAATTTCATTCATGGGATTTTGCAATAAAAAACTTGAATGTGAAATCAATTCCCAATTTTTAATTTCTATAGCTCCATTAATATCTGTTTTATTTGAAAAACTCTGAAAATCTTTACTTAAAGAATAATTTTTAAGTTGCAGATTTTTAAAATACCTGTTTTTTAAATTGCTTTCTATCCCTAATATCCATTCCTTATGAAAATTACTATCAATTGCAGTATTCCAATCTCTTCCAAATTCTCTATTTCTAAATGGCTCCAAGGGATCAAAATTTGATTCAACCATTTGAAAATGCACCTGTCTAACCCATTCCGACTTTGCTTTAATACTATCCTCTACATTATATATTTTTTTATCCTCGTAAGCAAAATTAAAAGCTTGTCCCGTATTTTGATGCATATTTAGTGGTGCGAACAAATTTGGGTCTTTATGACTTCCTACCCATTCCAAACCAATATTTTTTAAAGAATCAATTTTATAATTCGAATACACACTTAAAACCTGATGCATTTTGGGAGAAACCAAAGGAATAATGGGCGCATATTCTCCTTGTGCTATTCCCTGTTCTGGAGGAACCCATTCAAAAACTTTTCCGTTCCCTGCATAAGAAGATAACTTATAATCACCATTTCCTATTCCAACATGTGTAAATTGCACTTGAAATTGGGTTTGATCTGAATTGGGATTATATACTAAAACAGAATCATAAGCAACTCCTTGAACTAGAGTATCAACAAAAACATAGGTAATACCCGCTCCTCCGATAGTATCTTCTCTCCAGGAAGGATATAACAAATCCACATCTTGATTTCCTTGAGTTCTTAAAAATTCTTTCTGTGCAGTGCTTAATTCTTGTAAATAAGATTGATTTTTAGCATCTTGGTTTGAGTATAATTGAAAACCAATTTGAAATTTATCTTTATAATTTGCTTGATAAAAAGTGTGTAAAAGAGTATTAAAATAATTTTTATCTTGATATTCAAATTCAATATGAATACGGCTATCTTTAGTAATAGGTCTTTTGGGCATAAAAGTTACTTCAGCAGTATTATAATCAATTATATAATCATTCTCTTCACCTCTAACTAATAATTCATCATCAATAAATACTTTTTCTGAGCCAGAAAGAACAATGAAATATATTTCACCATTAGCTCCTTGTAATTTATAAGGACCTTGATTTGCCTCTTCACCTTGAATTTTATTTTGATGAAAACTACCCTTAGTAACAGAAAAGTTTATTTCAGATTGATGTTTCCAATATTTATTTTCTGATTTAGATTCTTCTAAAACATATTGCAGACCTTGAATTTTTTTCTCTGTTTTCAAAAATATACTCGGTCTATTTTTCAAAACAAAATCTCCTGCAGTTAAAGCATGTCTATTTTTAGACAACTTAATATACAATTGATCAAATTCTTGTATTTGTTGGGTATTGCCTTCAGGTTGGAAAGGTAAATGTTGATCGGTAAGTGCTGCTTCAATTTTTATGCTATCTAATAAATATCCATTAATCTGAATATTAAAAGCGGCATCCATAGATAAATCCTGATTATTCCCAACAGCAAAACTTCTTCCATAAGTGCCCTGTATATTTAGTCTATCATCATTCATCTCTACTGCTTTCATCTCCTCTAGTTGTCTATCAGCAATTGTTTTAAATACAATGTTAGAATCTATATCTTCTATTTTATTAAGAGCATAAGGTTCTAAAAACTCAGGAATTATATCGCGATAGTAAACAAAAATCGTATCTATTTGTTTTTTATTTAGGACAATTGAAGATTGATTGAGATAATGGAATTTCAAAGTATCTTCTTGAAAATTTAGAGCAAAAAGAATAAGTTTATTTTTATCTTCTAAACTAAATGTATCTGAAGAAGAAACAAGCATACTTTTTTGCATAATGATACTGCCCTTTGCCTGCAATTTTGCAAAATGACAAAAAAGTAAAAAAAGTAGCAAACAAATATGTTTAAAAACAAATCTAGTCAAAACAGTAAATTTGTTCAAAAATATACTTATTTTTAGAAATATGAACAAAAACATGTCATCATATCCAAAAAGAAAAGCAAATTACATGTATTATGTATCTGCGAGCAGTCAAGTTTTAATTACTTGCGGACTAGGTGTAGCAATAGGAATAGGTTTAGATAAATGGACAAATCTAGCACCATTATTTACTATAATTTGTCCAATATTCTCCATATTTATTGTTTTATATAGTATTATAAAAAAATTTTTAAAAGATGAAAAAACATAAAAAGTCTTTCCAATTAAAAAAATACAAGGTACATCAATCCGAACGTATAGGTTTGGGTGTTTTTGTTTCATTACTAGCCTTAGGAGCTGTTTTTACTTATTTTTTTCCTCGAAAAAAATGGAGAAAAAATAAAGCTTTATTAGAGGTAAGATTAAACAATTTAGATAAAGAAGAGGCATTAACTATTTCCAACAATAAGGAAGAAACAGAACTTTCTACAAGAAATAATTATATTGCACTAAAAAGCATTGATCTGAATTCTGCTCGGAAAGAGGATTTATTAGCAATAGGATTGAGTGATAAAAAAGCACAAACTTTAATAAATTTTCGAGCAAAAGGTGCAAAGTTTAGAAATATTCAAGATGTTGAGAAAGTTTATGGTTTGAGTAAAAAGGATATTGATAATATCAGTCCATATCTTTATTTTTCCGATAATAAAAAGCAAAAAAAGGTAGAAAGTTCAAATCAGGTTCAGAATAAAAAGCTTATTGCTATTAATAACTGCTCTGCTTCAGATTTACAAAAAATCAAAGGAATTGGGCCTGTACTTTCAGAAAGGATAATTAAATATCGTGACGCTTTAGGAGGTTTTTATAAAAAAGAGCAATTAAAAGAGGTATATAATTTACCTGATAGCACCTATGAATATATACAAAAAATTATAAGTATTGATATTCATTCGATTAAAAAAATTAATCTAAACACTTGCAGTCAAAAAGAATTAAAAGCTCATCCATATTTGAGAGAACACCATAAAGAAATTTTAGATTTACGAGAAAAGTTAACGAAATTCGAAAGCCCAACAGAATTAAAACAAATTTCATTGATAAATGAAGAAAATTATCTTAAATTTGCGCCATATTTAGAACTTTAAGTACTTTCTAACACATTAAGATATGGATTTTAAATACACAGAGACGCAAGGAGAAATTGCTAAAATGGTGCAAGATTTTGCAGAAAAAGAAATTAGACCACATTTAATGGAATGGGATGAATCCCAAGAATTTCCGGTTCCCTTATTTAAAAAAATGGGAGAATTAGGATTAATGGGGGTATTAGTACCTGAAGAATATGGGGGTTCAGGCTTGGGTTATCATGAATACGTAACGGTTGTAAGTGAGATCGCAAAAGTATGTGGATCAATTGGTTTATCAACTGCTGCACATAATTCTCTTTGTACAGGTCATATCTTAGCTTTTGGAAATGAAGAGCAAAAGAAAAAATATTTACCCAAACTTGCAAGTGGGGAATTTATTGGTGCATGGGGCTTAACGGAAGCAAATACAGGAAGTGATGCTGGAAATATGCAGTGTACAGCAGTAAAAGATGGTGATAACTGGATTTTAAACGGTACGAAAAACTGGATTACACATGGTATATCAGGTGATGTTGCAGTAGTATTAGCAAGAACAGGAGAACCAAGAACAAGAAATAACGTTACTGCTTTTATAGTAGATAAAGGAACACCAGGGTTTAGTTCTGGAAAAAAAGAAAACAAATTAGGTATGCGTGCTTCAGAAACAGCTGAATTAGTTTTTGATAATTGCATTATTCCTGATAGCCAAAGAATGGGCGAAATTGGAGAAGGCTTTAAGCAAGCTATGGTTATTTTAGATGGTGGTAGAATCTCTATTGCAGCCTTAGCATTAGGTATAGCTAAAGGTGCTTATGAAGCTTCTTTACAGTATGCAAAAGAGAGACATCAATTTGATCAACCCATTGCTAATTTCCAAGCTATAGCCTTTAAATTGGCTGATATGGCAACTAAAATTGAAGGTGCTGAATTATTAATTCACCAAGCTGCAGACATGAAAAATCGCGGAGAAAGAATGACTAAAGAATCTGCAATGGCTAAATACTATGCATCGGAGATCTCTGTTGAAATCTCTACAGATGCTGTTCAAATATTCGGTGGATATGGTTATACAAAAGATTTCCCTGTAGAAAAATTCTATAGAGATTCTAAGTTATGTACCATAGGAGAAGGCACTTCAGAAATACAGAAACTTGTTATTTCAAGAGATATTTTGAAATAATTCAAAATTATAAGATACATTTAAGCCTATTTCTTTTGAAATAGGCTTATTTTTTTAGTATTCCCTCAAACACAATTATATGAAAAAGAATATTAAGCTCCATAAAGCAAAAGTTTCAAAAGCATTAGTATTATTTATGTTTTTAACTTTATATGTTCCAATATTTATCCCTACTATTTTAGGACAAAAATGAAGTAATGGAAATTGGTTTTATATCTTATTCGTTAGTTTGTTATTTGGCTTAATCCTATATTTATTATATACTACCGTTTATATTATAGATGGTAAGATATTACGAATAAAGACGGGATTTTTCACTTATAAACCTATAGATATCACTACTATTAAGGTAATAAAAAAAACGAACAATTTACTTTCTTCTCCTGCTCCTTCCTTGGACCGTATTCAGATAGATTATGGATTAAATCAAACCATAATTATATCTCCTAAATACAAAGAACAATTTAAAAGTGATTTATTATTTATAAATAGTTCAAATATTATTTAAAAATCAATAATTTTAGAAAAACGCTGAACCTTTTTTAATTCAGAATGTTATTCCTTTAAATAATGACAAATGGAACTTGAAAATAAAAATAGTAAATAGGTTCATCTACTTTTGCATTATTAGATTATTAACCAAACGAAACATATATGAAAAAGTTATTAAACTTAAGCTTAGGTCTTGGACTTTTATTAGGAATTACTACATTTGGTACTTCTTGTAATAAAAAAGGAGACTGGAATTGTAAATGTACAGTGAATGGTAATGAAGAAACCTACACTATTCATGACAAAAAACGTAAAGATGCTGAAGCAGAATGTAATAAAAATGGTTCAGTTCTTGGAGTGGATTATAGCTGTAAAATAAAATACTTATAAACACAACTGATTTAGTAAAAAAGATTATCTTAATAAAGGTAATCTTTTTTATTACTTATTTTTAATAAACCTCTTATTGCCAACCTCCGCCTAAAGATTTATATAAACGTAATCTTGCTAGTAATATTTCAAACCTTATTTGATTAAGGTTCAATTCACTATCTAAAGCTTCTCTATAAGCATTTATTATTTCTATATAAGTAGCATATCCACTATTAAATAATAAATTTGATTGTCCTATAGCCTTTGAGGCAGTATTAAATTGATCTTTAGCTATTTCTAATTGTTTTTCTAAAGAATTAATAATAATAAGTGCATCAGAGACATCTTTTACTGCAAGATAAGCGGTACGTTGAAAATCTAATTCTGCTATATCTCTTTCTTTTTTAGCGACTTCAAAATCTGTTTTCAATTTTCTATTATTAAAGATTGGTTGCGTGATTCCCCCTATAAAAGATCCAAATATAGATCCTGGTATATTCCACCAATTTTGCAATAACATTGCATTTGTACCAGTTCCTACACCTATAACTAGGCTAGGATATCTACTTGCTTGAGCCACGCCAAGTTCAGCATTTTTTCTCCGAAGTTTAAATTCTTTACTACGAACATCTGGACGATTTCTAATTAACTCTAAGGGTACTCCATAGCTAATCAAAGTATCTGTTTCTAAAGACCACAGCCTTTTCGAAACTTGTATAGAATCTGGATGAAGTCCAGTGATATAGCTTAAAATATTTTTCTTCAGATCTATATCTTCTTGTATTTTTGGAATTAAAGACTTTGCTGTAAGCATTTGACTTTTTGTCTGTTGTTTAGCCAATGCAGTAGTATTTCCTGATTCATATTGCAATTCGACTATACTATAAGTATTTTTACTTAAGTAATAATTACTTTCTGCAACATCTTTTTGCTCCATCAATAACAATAACTCATAATAAGAAGCCACCACCTGTTCAACAATTTTAGTTTGAACTATTTTTTGAACTTCTGTTATTTCCAAATTTTGGAACTTAACTGCTTCTTTTCGACTTCGTATCTTGCCCCAAATGTCAAGTTCCCAATTCAATTCTAAACCTGCAGTATTTTGTATGGATTGCACATGCAAAGAAGAAGGAGGGTTTTGGTTTACATGTTCATAATACTTAGAACTAGGATTGCTATAATAATTAGAAGATCGATATTGCCTATTAATTCCAAGTATATTTGCATTAACTTGAGGCAACCATGCCAATTTAGACTGTTTGGATAATTCTTCAACAATTTCTATCGATTTTATTGCTTCACGGATATCAAAATTATATTTTAATGCACTATCAATTAATAACAACAAATCTTCCTCTTTAAAATAATCAGACCATTTGATTTTTCCAATATTACTAGAGCTATCAGGCGAAATAAAAACCGTATCTGCAGCTAAATACCACTCAGGAATTTCCATTTTTTCAAAATTATATTTTGATTGAGGTAAACAAGCTGATAAAAAACTAATTAATAGAATAGAAATAATACTATTTTGAAAAAACTCATTTCTAATATTCTTTATTTTCTTCATCATTTTTAATTTTAAGTTTAAGTTTTTCATCCCATGTTTGGAATAAATAAAATAAAACAGGTATAAAGAAAATACCAGTTATTACACCTATTAACATTCCACCAGCAGCACCATAACTAATGGAATGGTTTCCTATAGCTGATGGTCCCGTAGTCCACATTAAAGGAATTAATCCAGCAATGAAAGCAAAAGAGGTCATTAAGATAGGTCTCAGTCGCTCGGTAGCTCCTTCAACTGCAGCCTCAAAAATTCCATTTCCTTTTTTTCTATGTTTTAAAGCATATTCAACAATTAATATGGCATTTTTTGCTAAAAGACCAATTAGCATGATTAGGCCAACTTGTACATAAATATTATTGGTTAAACCAGCCAATTTAATAAAGAAATAAACACCCAAGAAGCTAGTAGGAACCGATAACAAAATTGCTAATGGCAATAAAAAACTTTCGTATTGAGCAGTTAAAAGAAAATACACAAACAATATGGAAATAAGAAAGATAAAAACTGCTTGACCACTAGATTCTTTTTCTTCTAAAGTCATACCAGTAAATTCATAAGAATAGTTACCCGGCAATTCTTGAGCTAGAGCTTCAATTTTTTCAATTACGTCACCAGAACTGTATCCATAAGCAGGATTTACTTTTATAGAAATTGCATTAAATAAATTATACCTATTTACAATTTCAGGACCAAATTGCGATTTTAAGCTAACTACAGTTGTAACAGGCACCATTTCTCCAGCTTTATTTTTGACATAAATACTAGAAAAGGTAGAAGGATCGGTTCTATAATCAGTATCTGCTTGCATATAAACCCTATATTGTCTACCAAATCTGCTAAAATCACCCGCTTTTACACGACCATAATAAGCTTGAATAGTACGCATCATTGCTTTTACATCTATACCAAGAGACTTCGCCTTTTTATAATCAATATCTAAAGTATATTGTGGATATTGAGCATTAAAAGAAGTAAAAGCATTAGAAATTGCATTTTCTTTATTTAATTGATTGATAAAATTATTTGCCACTTCCTCAAACTCTACAAAACCTGCACCCATTCGGTCTTGCAAAACGAATTCCACACCAGAGAAATCACCGAAACCCTGAATCGTAGGACGAGGAAATACTTGAAAGGAAGCTTCATGAATTTGGGATAAGTCATTTAATATGCTTTCCATAATTTTATTTATATCCTTTACCTTTCCACGCTTATTGTAAGGTTTTAAATTAATATAACCTACAGCAAAAGAAGGGCTCGCATTTGCATCGATACCATTATATCCCGATATACTTGTCCTTCCATCTATGTCATCCCTTAAAGACAAAATTGAATCAGCTTTAGCTAAGGTTTTTTTTGTTCTAGATAAAGACGCTCCTGGAGGCATTGTAATAGAATAAGTTAAAAAACTATCATCTTCTGTTGGAATAAAGCTTGTAGGGGTTAATAATAAGGCTCCTATTCCGCTTCCAATCATTATTAATAATACTCCTAAAGTCAATTTGGGTTTATGTAATAAGCGTTCAAGATTCCTTCTATAAATAGTTATAAAATTATCGAAAGTTCTATTAAACCTTCTGAAGAATAAAGCTAATATAGTACGGCTTTTTCTTCTTGTTTTTGGAAAGTATATTTTATTTTTTTTATTTTTATTTATACGTGTTTTAACTGAATCTCTTCTCAAAAACAGTGCACTTAAGGCTGGTGTGAATGTAAATGCATTCACTGCTGAAATCAGAATTGCAAAAATTAAAGTATAAGCAAATTGTTTATAAAATATTCCTGAAGGTCCTTCCATAAAACCCACAGGAATAAAAACAGCAGCCATAACCATAGTTATAGATAATATTGCCTTACTAATTTCTGACATTGTAGCAATTGCAGCTTTTTTAGCACCCATTCCTGTTTTTTGCATTTTTTCATGAATTGCTTCTACAACTACTATAGCATCATCAACAACAATTCCAATGGCTAAAACCAATGCAAACATTGTTAAGATATTAATTGAAAATCCTAATATATACATAAAAAAGAAAGTACCTATCAAGGAAACAGGAATTGCTATTAATGGTATTATAGTAGAACGTAGGTCTTGTAAAAAAACAAAAACTATTAAAGAAACAAATATGAATGCTTCAATCAGGGTGTTTTTAACTTGATTTATTGAAGCATCAATTTGATCTTTTACTGAATAAGAAATTTCATATTTTATTCCACTCGGAAAGGTTTTTGCTAACCTCTCTAAAGCTTTGCGCACTTCAATATCAATTTCCCTTGCATTTGAACCAGCAGTTTGAGTAATATTTAAAGTCAAACCTGGATATCCATTAACACTATTATCACTACCAGTATTTGTTGCTCCTAATTCTACCCTTGCCACATCTTTTAAAAATATCAGTGACCCATCATCATTTGTTTTAATTGGAATATTTTCATACTCTTCAGGCATATTGAAACGTCCAGTATGCCTTAAAGGAATTTCAAAAACCTCATCCGAAGTTTCTCCAAATTTACCTGGTGCAATTTCAAAATTTTGTTCATTAATTGCAGAAATTATATCTTGAGGAGTTAAACCGTAAGAAGCCAACCTTTCTGGATTCAACCATGTACGCATGGAATAATCTCTTGCTCCAACTCGCGTAACTGCAGCGACTCCAGGAACACGTAGTATCTCCCTATTAATATTAATTTGTGCATAAGCCTGAATAAAAGTTTCATCATAAACTCCTTCAGGATGGTCACTATAAATATTAATAGTCATAATATTTCCTTGCTGTCTTGGAGTAACGGAAATACCAGACTCATTCACTTCAGAAGGAATCTGGCTAGAGGCTTTAGAAACTCTAGTTTGAACATTTACAGCTGCCTGATCTGCATTTGTGCCCGCTTTAAAATATACATTAATCGTTCCTGATCCACTATTACTAGCTTTAGAAGAAATATATGTCATATTATCTACACCATTAATAGCTTCTTCAATAGGTAACAAAACACTTTCAGCAACTGTTTCTGATGAAGCACCTGGATAGGACATAGAGACTACCACACTTGGCGGAGCAATATCAGGAAAACGAGTAATTGCTAATTTACTCATACCTATTATTCCCAACAGAACGATAATAATCGAAATAACTGTAGCTAGAATGGGTCTATTAATAATATAATTAAGCATATTCTTCCTTTTTATTCATTCAATAAAGGTCGTACCTCTATTCCTTCTTCTATTTTATTGAATCCAGTAGAAATTAAAATATCGCCAATTTTTAATCCATCAATAATAATAAATTTCTTATCTGCCACTCCATCAATTTTTACTGATTGCATTTTCACTTTGTTGTTATCATCTAAAACATAAACAAAAGTTCTGTCTTGAATGGTTGTTACCACTTCTTGAGGAACCATTATTACTCCTTTTTTAGTCTCTTTTAATTTAATCGTTGCTGTGTTTCCTGAACGCATGATATCACTGGAATTAGGAAAACTAGCACGTAAAAATATTGATCCCGTATTTTTATTTACTTGTCCACTTACAGCATCTATAATTCCTTTTTCTCCATATTCTATTCCATCAGCTAAAATCAAAGTAGCTTCAGGCATAATACTTCCTAAGTTAGATCTTGCGCTATCCTCTGATTGAAATTTATTTTTAGTAAAATAAAGATAATCTGACTCACTCATACTAAAGTATACATACACGTCAGAAACATCAGTTAGAACAGTTAAAGGAACTTTATCACCCTTTGACACCAAATTACCTATACGTTTGGAAAACCTACCAATATATCCTTGTACAGGCGCTCTTATTTCTGTAAAGTCTAAATTTATTTTAGCACTTGCAACTGCAGCACTTGCCTTCGCTAAAGAGGCCTTTGCTACTTCAAAATTAGAATTAACTACTTCTAATTGCACCTCGGCAATTACTTCATTCTCTACCAAAGGACGTATACGTTCAATTTCTAACTCTGCATTACGAAGTTTGGCACGCTCAACATTTTCATTCGCTATAGCGTTATTTAATATTTCTTGGTATGCAGAAGGGTCAATCTTAAATAATAATTGCCCTTTATGCACGAATTCACCCTCATCCACAAAAATTTCCTGCAAAATACCATCAACTTGAGAAGTTATTTCTACATTTACCTTTCCTTCTATAGATCCAATATAGTCTTTTATTATAGTTGCAGTACTAGTATCCACTTGTATAGCAGGTAGAGCCAAAGGATTATCTTTATCATTACTTTTAGAATTACAAGCGAAAAGCTGTAAAACAAACACGAGTAAAAATAAAACATTATATATTCTTAACATACACTTTATATTCTTCTGTTTTATTTGTTAAAATCTTAATATTTAAATTTTCAATTTCACTTATTAAGCTATTAATGAAATTTAGAAAAGAATAACTCAAATGTACAGGTATTATAGAAACAGAATTTTTCCTTATATAAAAATTAACACTTAAGTTCTCCTATTATTGAATTTTAACTTTTTGATTAGAGATAGTAATGGGGATTTTAGGAAAATTACAATAATTTACTAAAAAAAGCACTATGAAAGTTATTCCACAGTGCTATTTTTCTAATCTATTAATTTGAACTATTTAATATTGTTCATTTTCATTAGGAAAGTCTAAATTTCGTACATCCTGTATATATTGTTCTGCAGCTCCTTTTATTTCATCATAAAGCTCTAAATATCTTCTGAGAAATCTAGGTTAGAAGTCTTTGGTAATTCCAATCATATCATGCATTACAAGCACTTGACCATCAACATCAGGACCTGCACCAATTCCAATAACGGGAATAGTAACTACTTCTGTTACTTTTTTAGCAAGTGCAGCAGGTATTTTTTCTAGAACTATTGCAAAGCATCCAGCCTCTTCCAGAGCTTTAGCATCTTTAATCAATTTTTGTGCTTCTTCTTCTTCTTTTGCTCGAACTGCGTAGGTACCAAACTTATAAATTGATTGAGGAGTTAAACCCAAATGCCCCATAACTGGTATGCCTGCTGATACAATTCTTTTGATTGATTCCACCACTTCCTCACCTCCTTCTAATTTTACAGCATGTGCTCCCGATTCTTTCATTATGCGAATAGAAGAATATAAACCCTCTTTACTATTTCCTTGATATGCACCAAAAGGCAAATCACAAATTACTAAAGAACGTTTGGCTGCACGAACAACACTACTAGCTAAAAAAATCATTTGATCCAAAGTAATAGGCAAGGTTGTTTCATGTCCTGCAACTACATTAGAAGCAGAGTCTCCTACTAATAAAACATCAATACCAGCTTCATCAAAAATACGCGCAAAGGAAAAATCATAGGATGTTAACATAGAGATTTTTTCTCCCGTATCTTTCATTAATTGCAGTGTATGCGTTGTCACTCTTTTTACTTGACTATGTATAGACATATCTAAAAGTTATTTATTCATTATTTAATTGGGTGCAATCCAATGCTCTGGATTAACGGTTTGAGTTGCATTATTTTCTCCAACTCTCCATATTTGAAAATTTATCGTTGGCACTCCTTCAGAATTTCTTCCTGCATTCCCTATCCCTTGTTTAAAGTCCACTTTTTGACCAACAGACACATTAGCTTTACTTAAATTACTATAAATTGTAAAATACTCTCCATGGTTTATCATAACCACGTAACCGTCAATATTCATAACTCTAATAACTGTACCACTACTTACTGCTCGCACTTCAGCATTTGCTGAAGTGGTTATATCAATACCATTATTCTCGGTCATTACAGTTTTATAAACAGGATGCGGATGCTTACCGAATTTACCTGAAATGAATCCTGAATTAACTGGCCATGGTAATTTACCTTTATTTGCAGTAAAATTATCAGAAATGGTTTTTACTTCCGGTGTTAAGCTAAGCTTATAGGAAGGCGTAGATGATGAGGTACTTGAACTAGCTGGTTTAGTTGTTGAAGTTTTATCATCATCTCTAGTTTCCACTTTCGCTATAGTACTAGCATCATTTTCTTTTTTTTCTATATTCCGCCCTGTATTTAAAATAACATCTCCTTGTCCACTATTATACACCCCACCACTTTCTTGTTCTCTTTTTCTCCTTTCTGCTTCTAATCTTTTAGCTTCTTCTGCTTTTGCTATTCTTCTCGCCTCTTCTTCTGCTTTTCGTCTTGCTGCTGCTTCCTCTTCTGCTCGCTTTCTTGCAAGTTCAATTTCTTTCTTTATTTCTGCTTGTATGGCATTTTGCAAACGATCTGCAACTCTTTGGTCATTTTTTATCTGCGTTAAAAGCTCTTTTTCCCTCCCCTGCAATTCTTGAACCATTTTGTTTGTTTGCTCAGAACTTTCTTGAATTTCCAATTTTTGAGCTTCCTCTGCACTAAGTAAAGAGCTTTTTTGAATTTTATTAGAATTTAGATTTTCAATTTTAGCATTAAGCGCTATTTGCGTTTTTCTAATATCATCTGCTTGATCTTTACGAGAATCTTTATATCGCTTTAAATATTGAATTCTACGAATTCCATCATTAAAATTTTTTGCTGAAAATAGAAAAGCTACCATGCTTTGTGATGTTCTATTCCTGTAGGCATAACGTACAGATTGCGCATAGCGCATTTTAAAGATTTCAAGATTGTCATTTAAAATATCAATTTCTTTACTTGTATTTTTTATATCCTCATCTATATGATTAATTTCTGAATTAATATTATTAATGAGTTGCTGTCTAGCATTTAATTGGGCTTGAATTGCTCTTAATTCAGAAACAGTGGCTTTCCTATCTTTTTCCGTACTTTGTAATAATTTTTGAGTTGCTTCTATTTCTTTTAATAAAGAAGCCCTACGCTTTTCCAAATCCTTACGGTTTGTAGAATTATTCTGTGCCGAAACCGAGAGACTTAAACTAAAAATTAAGCCTAGAAAAAATAAAAGCGATTGAAATCTCATGTAAAACTGGATAAATTATTATAATATATACAAAAGAAAATTAAAATTAAAGAGATTATTTTAATTTATAGTAAATTTTGAAAATAATTCTATTTTGTTTTCTAAAATAAATAATGATTCTTCAAATTTATTTAATTTTTGAAGGACATTTCTTATCTTCGTCAAAATTTTTTTTCATGCAATATAGTCAAAATTTCCGTACACACGATTGCGGTAGCTTAAGAATTGAAGATGTAAATAAAAAAATAGTTTTAAGTGGCTGGGTGCAAAGAATACGAAAACTAGGTGGTATTACTTTTGTAGATTTAAGAGATCGTTTTGGCATAACACAATTATATTTTTCTGAAGATTTAAGTAAGGATATTAATACCAAATTAGCCAGAGAATTTGTTATTAAGGTTCAAGGTGAAGTAATAGAAAGATCTAATAAAAATCCTAATCTCCCAACTGGTGACATTGAAATTTTAGTTAAGGACTATCAAGTTTTAAGTAAATCTAAAACTCCACCTTTTACTATTGAAGATGAAACTGATGGTGGCGATGAATTACGCATGAAATATCGTTATTTAGATTTAAGAAGAAAACCTTTACAGGAAAATATCATCCTAAGAAATAAGGTTAATTTTGAAACTAGAAATTATTTAAACCAATTAGGATTTTTAGATATAGAAACTCCTTTTTTAATTAAATCTACACCAGAAGGAGCACGTGATTTTATTGTTCCTTCTCGAATGAATGCTGGAGAATTTTACGCACTTCCTCAAAGCCCACAAATATTTAAGCAATTATTGATGGTTAGCGGCTTTGACAAATATTATCAAATTGTAAAATGCTTCAGAGATGAAGATTTAAGAGCAGATAGACAACCAGAATTTACACAAATTGATTGTGAACTTTCTTTTGTAGAGCAAGAAGACATTCTAAACACTTTTGAAGGATTAATACAGCATTTATTTAAAAAAGTAAAAAACATAGAACTTCCAACACCTTTTCCTCGCTTAAGTTACGAAGAAGCTATGCGTAAATATGGAAACGACAAACCTGATATTCGTTTTGATATGGCCTTTGTTACCTTAAAAGCACCTCAAGGAGATTTAAATAAGGATTATAAAGGTATCGATAAAACTAGCGGTGCTAATTTTAAGGTTCTTGATGATTCTGAATTTATTGCTGGTATCATAGTTCCCAATGCTGCCTCATGGAGTAGAAAACAAATAGACACTTGGACTAAATGGGTGAAGGAACCACAAAGAGGAATGGGTGGTATGATTTATGTAAAATACCAAGAAGATGGTACTGTTAGAAGTTCTATCGATAAGTTTTACTCAGAAGAACAATTAAAAGTATGGTTGGAAATGGGCAATGCAAAACCAGGTGACATGATGCTTTTACTTTCTGGGAAAACAAATGAAGTACGCAAAGCCTTAAGTGCATTAAGAATGGAAATAGCTAATGAGTTAGGTTTGAGAGATCCTGAAGTTTTCGCTCCTTTATGGGTTCTTGATTTTCCTTTATTGGAATACACGGAAGAAGATGTTGATGGCGGCGGTGCTGGAAGATGGATAGCTATGCATCATCCATTTACTTCTCCTAAAAAAGAACATATTGAATGGTTAAAGGACGAAAGCAAGTTTGAATATATTGCAGCAAATGCTTACGATATTGTATTAAATGGACATGAGATCGGAGGAGGTTCAATAAGAATTCATAATAAAGAAGTACAACAATCAATGTTTAAAACTTTAGGTCTTTCGGAAGAAGAAAGCCAAAAACAGTTTGGATTTCTTTTAGATGCATTTGAATATGGCGTACCTCCACATGGTGGCATTGCATTTGGATTTGATCGGCTTTGTGCATTAATGGGTGGAGAAGAAAGCATTAGAGACTTTATAGCTTTTCCTAAAAATAATGCAGGAAGAGATGTAATGTTAAAAGCGCCTTCTTCAGTAGATCAAAACCAATTGGATGAATTAGCTTTACAAATTAATAAAGATAAAATACAAAATCAGGAAAAATAAAGAGATATAAAAAACTGTTCATTTAGATGCTAATTGAACAGTTTTTTTT
>Ga0079225_10000784_pt1 | contig 17380 bp, 13 predicted proteins | sample Poulit2012_FD_76344 | JGI IMG/M metagenome (GOLD analysis project Ga0079225, IMG submission 76344) | Agricultural soil microbial communities from Georgia to study Nitrogen management - Poultry litter 2012 | ecosystem: Environmental > Terrestrial > Soil > Agricultural land | place: USA: Georgia... | reverse complement strand
GCGGTCCTGGAGGTCACCGACGGCACCCACACCTGGTTCGTCAAGGTGGTGCCGCCCGCGGCGGTGAGCGCACTGCAGCGCCGCCACGCGTTGGCGCACCCGGTCGTGCCGGCGCCCGCGGTGCTCGCCGCCACCGGCGACGGGGTGGTGGTGCTGGCCGCGGTCGCCGGGCGGCCGATGCGCGAGCTGTTCGGCCCGGACCGGCACGCGGCGGGACCGCCGCCGCCCGCCGACCTCGAAGCGCTGCTCGATGCGCTGCCGGAGGACCTGCTGGACCTGCCGCGGCAGTATTCCCACCCGGACCGGTTTGCCGACTACGCGGCCGTGCTCGCCGCCACCGCCGGTGAGCACGAACCGATCGCCGCGCGACTCGCCTCGCTCACCGAGGCGTTGCACGCCGGGCCCGCGCCGGGCGACGCCGAACCCCTGGTGGCGGTGCACGGCGACTTCTACGAGGCTCAGATCTTCGTCGACGGCGGGCGCATCACCGGGCTGATCGACCTGGACACCACCGGGCCCGGCCATCGCGTCGACGACTGGGCGACGCTGCTGGCGCACCTGTCGGGGCTGACCCTTTTGGCCCCGTACCGGTCGGCGGCGCGCCGCTACCTGGCGTCGGTGTGGACCCGCGCACAGCGCCGGCATCGGGCCTGCACGCTGCGCCGACACACCGCGGCGGCGTTGGTGGGGTTCGCCACCGGGCCGTTTCGCTCCCAGCAGCGGGGCTGGCCGCAGGCCACCGTCGACCGCCTCGACCTCGCGGTGAGCTGGCTGACCGACGGGGACCCGCAGTGAGCAGGATCGCAGGGGCGCCGGGGCGGCTCCGAGGTGATCATTACGTAACATCGCCGTTAATGCGGTGTTAACGCAGCAAGTGAGAGGAGTTCGAATGCCCCGGCCTGCCCCTTGGAGAGTCGTCACCGTCGGGACCGCCCTGACCGGCCTCGGGATCCTCGGCGCCGCCGGCGCGGCCGCCGCTCCCGAGGCCACCGCGGACCCCGGGATCGTCGCCTCCGAGGGCCTGCACCAGGACACCACCCTCCACGCCAGCTGGGGCAGCTGGGGCAGTTGGGACAGCTGGGCGAGTTGGAGTAGCTGGTACTGACCGGGGTGGCCGGGGCGCCGGGGTGGCTGCGGCGTCGCGCCCCGGCGTTGTCAACTCGCGGTCAACTCGCGACGACCTGCGCCCATCCGGGCACCGACTCCGGGCCGCGCGGCCCGGCGCCCACGTACACCGCCGACGGGCGCACCAGCTTGCCCAGGCGCTTCTGCTCGAGGATGTGCGCACACCAGCCGGCGGTGCGCCCGCAGGTGAACATCGCCGGCATCATCGCGGCCGGCACCTCGGCGAAGTCGAGGATCACCGCCGCCCAGAACTCGACGTTGGTCTCGATCGGCCGGTCCGGGCGGCGCTCGCGCAGCTCGGCGAGCGCGGCCTGCTCGAGCGCGGCGGCCACCTCGAAGCGCGGCGCACCGAGGCGCTGCGCGGTCGCGCGCAACACCCGCGCGCGGGGATCCTCGGCGCGGTACACGCGGTGGCCGAATCCCATCAGCTTCTCGCCGCGGTCGAGGATCGAGGCGACCACGCGCCGGGCGTCGCCGCTGCGTTCCACCTCGGCGATCATCGGCAGCACCCGCGCGGGCGCGCCGCCGTGCAGCGGCCCGCTCATCGCCCCGACCGCCCCCGACAGCGCCGCGGCCACGTCGGCGCCGGTGGAGGCGATCACCCGGGCGGTGAAGGTGGAGGCGTTCATGCCGTGTTCGGCCGCCGACACCCAGTAGGCGTCGATCGCCGCGACGTGCCGGGGGTCGGGCTCGCCCTTCCACCGGGTCATGAATCGGGAGGTGATCGTCGGGCACCCGTCGAGGACGCGCTGCGGCACCGGCGGACGGTGGATGCCGCGGGCGGACTGGGCGACGTAGGACAACGCCATCACCGCGGCCCGGGCCAGTTGGTCGCGGGCGGTGTCGTCGTCGATGTCCAGCAGCGGGGCGTAGCCCCAGATCGGGGCGAGCATCGCCAGCCCGGCCTGCACGTCGACGCGGATGTCGCCGCTGTGGATCGGCAGCGGGAACGACTCGGCCGGCGGCAGGCCGCGGCCGAACTCCCCGTCGACCAGCAGGGCCCACACGTCACCGAAGGTGACGCGCCGGCCCACCAGGTCCTCGATGTCCACACCGCGGTAGCGCAGCGCACCGCCGTCCTTGTCCGGTTCGGCGATTTCGGTGGTGAACGCCACCACCCCCTCGAGACCGGTGACGAAGTTCTCCGGGACCACAGTCATGGGTCCGATTCTCGCATCATCGACCGGCCCGCGAACCACCGGCCGCACGCGGTTACCGCAGAGTAGCCTGGGCGCGATGAGCACCGAGCGTGACGCCAGCGCCGACCTGGACGCCGACTGGCTCGCCGGCGGCTGGGTGACGTTGCTGCGCGACTGGTTGGCCGAGGCGCACGCCGCCGGGCTGGCCGAGCCCGACGCGATGGTGTTGGCCACCGTGGCCGCCGGCCGACCCGTCACCCGCTCGGTGCTGTGCCGCGGCATCGACGAGGCCGGTATCACCTTCTTCACCCACTACGACTCGGCCAAGGGGGCCCAGCTGGCCGCCGTCCCGCACGCGTCGGTGACCTTCCCGTGGTACGCGCTGGGCCGGCAGGTTCATGTGCGCGGCGCGGTGCACGTGGTGGACCGGGAGGCCAGCGAGGCCTACTGGGCCAAGCGGCCCCGGGGATCGCAGCTGGGCGCCTGGGCATCGCGCCAGTCGCAGCCGATCGCCGACCGCGCGGCCCTGCTGGCCCAATTCGACGCCGTCGCCGCCCGGTTCGCCGACACCGACCGCATCCCGCTGCCGCCGGGCTGGGGCGGATACCAGGTCAGCGCCGACGAGGTGGAGTTCTGGCAGGGAAGGGAGAACCGCGTGCACAACCGCATCCGGATGATCGGCGACCGGGTGGAGCGGCTGCAGCCGTGAACCCGGGGACCCGGGGCGGCGGAAGGTAACGAAAGCGACTACCGTTCTGGAGGGCAGTCCCAGTCTCACAGCGCGAAGGGGTTCTTGTGGCCGCAACCGACGACACCGCCAGCCTGCGTTATCCGGGCGGCGACGTCGACCTCGACGTCGTGCACGCCTCCGAGGGCGCCGATGGGATCGCCCTGGGCTCGCTGCTGGCCACCACCGGCTACACCGCCTTCGACCGGGGCTTCGTCAACACCGCGTCCACCAAGAGTGCGATCACCTACATCGACGGTGAGGCCGGCATCCTGCGCTACCGCGGCTACCCGATCGAGGTGTTGGCGGAGAAGTCGACGTTCATCGAGGTCAGCTACCTGTTGATCTACGGCGAGCTGCCCACCAAGGAGCAGCTCGACGCCTTCACCCAGCGGATCCAGCGCCACACCCTTTTGCACGAGGACCTCAAACTGTTCTTCAACGGGTTCCCGCGCGAGGCCCACCCGATGCCGGTGCTGTCCAGTGCGGTCAACGCGCTGTCGGCCTACTACCCGGACTCGCTGGACCCGATGGACACCGCGCAGGTGGAGCTCTCGACGATCCGGCTGCTGGCCAAGCTGCCGACCATCGCCGCCTACGCCTACAAGAAGTCCGAGGGCCAGCCGTTCCTGTACCCGGAGAACTCGCTGACGCTGGTGGAGAACTTCCTGCGGATGACGTTCGGGCTGCCGGTGGAGGACTACCACCCCGATCCCGAGGTGGTCCGCGCGTTGGACATGCTGTTCATCCTGCACGCCGACCACGAGCAGAACTGCTCCACCTCGACGGTGCGGTTGGTCGGCTCCTCGCAGGCCAACCTGTTCACCTCGATCTCCGGCGGCATCAACGCGCTGTGGGGCCCGCTGCACGGCGGCGCCAACCAGTCGGTGCTGGAGATGCTCGAGGGCATCCGCCAGCAGGGCGGCGACGTCAAGGAGTTCGTCCGCAAGGTCAAAGACCGCGAAGACGGCGTGAAGCTGATGGGTTTCGGCCACCGGGTGTACAAGAACTACGACCCGCGGGCGCGGATCGTCAAGGAGCAGGCCGACAAGATCCTGGGCAAGCTCGGCGGCGACGACGACCTGCTGGCCATCGGCAAGGCGCTCGAAGAGGTGGCGCTGACCGACGACTACTTCATCGAACGCAAGCTCTACCCGAACGTGGACTTCTACACCGGGGTGATCTACCGGGCGATGGGATTCCCGACCCGGATGTTCACCGTGCTGTTCGCGCTGGGCCGGCTGCCCGGCTGGATCGCGCACTGGCGGGAGATGCACGACGAGGGCGACTCGAAGATCGGCCGGCCGCGCCAGGTCTACACCGGCTACACCGAACGCGACTACGTCACGATCGACGCCCGGTAGGGGTGCCGCGCCGGGCCGGGCGTGCATTAGCGTAATCCCGATGAGCGCACAGTCAGACAAACCCGAGGTCGATTTCCCGGCCGGACCGGCGCCCGCGGAGTTGGTCGTCACCGACCTGGTGGTCGGCGACGGCGCCGAGGCCGCCCCCGGCGGCACCGTCGAGGTGCACTACGTCGGCGTCGAATACGACACCGGCGAGGAGTTCGACAGCTCCTGGAACCGCGGGAAGACCATCGAATTCCCGCTCAACGGGCTGATCCGGGGCTGGCAGGACGGGATCCCGGGCATGAGGGTCGGGGGTCGGCGCCAACTGGTGGTCCCGCCGGAGCAGGCCTACGGACCGGCCGGGGCCGGGCACCGGTTGTCGGGCAAGACGCTGATCTTCGTCATCGATCTTCTCGGCGCGCGCTAACCGGCGCCTCAGTGCGGCGGCGGCAGCCGCAGCGCCAGGCGCACCCCGCCCAGCGGGCTGTCCTCCAGCGTCGCGCTGCCACCGTGCAACTGCGCCTGCTGGGCCACCAGCGCCAACCCCAGCCCCGACCCGGAGTGCGAGGCGGTCGACCCGCGGGAGAACCGCTCGAAGACCACCCGGCGTTCCTCGTCGGGGATGCCGGCGCCGTTGTCGTCGACGGTGATCTCCACCCCCGCACGCGAACTCACCGCCGACAGCTGCGCCCGGGTGGCCCCGCCGTGTTTGACGGCGTTGGCGATCGCGTTGTCGACCGCCAGGCGCAGCCCGGCCGGCAACCCGATGATGATGCACGTCGGCGACGGCACCAACGACACCTCCAGGCCGGGAAAGATGCGGGTGGCATCGTGGGCGGCGCGGTCGAGCAGCTCGGTGATGTCGACCGGGACATGGTCGTCGGCGGTGGACAGCTCGCCTTGGGCCAGCCGTTCCAGCGCCGACAACGTCGCCTCGATGCGCGACTGGGTCCGGATGACGTCGCCGAGCACCTCGCCGCGCTGCTCGTCGGGCAGATCCAGCGTCGAGAGCACCTCCAGGTTGGTGCGCATCGCGGTCAGCGGGGTGCGCAACTCGTGGGAGGAGACCGCCGCGAAGTCCCGCGCCGAGGCCAGCGCCTCACGGGTGCGGTCCTGTTCCTTCCAGATCCGGCCCAGCATCCCCTTGACCGCCTCGGCGATCTCGACGGCCTCGGTCGCCCCGCGCACCTCGACCACCGGGTCGCGGTCGCCGCCGTCGATCAGCCGGGTCTGCTCGGCCAACCGGCGCAGCGGCCGCACCGCGAAGGTCGCCAGCACCCATCCGAGCACACTGGCCGCCCCGATCGCGAACCCACAGATCAAGATGACCCGCCGGTGCAGGTCGGCAGTGTCGGCCAGGGTGGCGTCGTAGGTCGCGCCCACCGCCATCGTCATCGGCCCGGTCAGCGGCTCCGACGCGGGCACGTCGACGGTGCGCACCCGGTAGCGCACCCCGTCGACCACGGTGTCGGCGTAGCCGATCGGCAGCTCCGGCAGCGTGACCGCCGACTGGGAGGCCACCACGTGGTCGCGGCGCACCGTGATCACCACGTCCTCGTCCTTGGGGGAGCGCGGAATCTGGCCCAGCCCGCGCGGCAGGAACGGCATCGCGAACCCGGCCGCCTCGTCGAGGCGGCGGTCCAGCCGCTCCTTGCGGTCGTTGGTGATCCCGACCCACACGATGGCCCCGACGATCACCACCACGATCGCCGCCCCGAGTGCGGTGGCGAACGCCACCCGGGTGCGCATCGAGGGCGTCCGGGCGAAGATCCGCGACGCCAGGCGGCGGGCGGACCGGGGGCTGGACCGAGGGTGCCGGGGGGTGGACATGGTCAGCGTGTCACTGCATCCGCAGCACGAACCCCACCCCGCGCACCGTGTGCAGCAGCCGGGGCGCACCGCCGGCCTCCAGCTTGCGCCGCAGGTAGCCGATGAACACGTCGACGACGTTGGTGTCGGCGGCGAAGTCGTAGCCCCAGACCAATTCCAGCAGCTGCGCGCGGGAGAGCACCGCGGTCTTGTGTTCGGCCAGCACCGCCAGCAGGTCGAATTCGCGTTTGGTCAGATCCACATCCACCCCGTTGACCCGGGCGCGCCGGCCGGGGATGTCGACCTCCAGCGGGCCGACGGTGATGGTCTCCGAGGAGGAACTGGCCGCCGAGCCGCGCCGGCGCAGCAACGCCTTGACCCGGGCCACCAGTTCCTTCAGCTCGAAGGGCTTGACCAGGTAGTCGTCGGCGCCGGCCTCCAGCCCGGCGATGCGGTCATCGACCGAGCTGCGCGCCGAGAGCACACAGACCGGCACGTCGTTGTCCATCGCCCGCAGCGCGGTGACCACGCTGACCCCGTCGAGCACGGGCATGTTGATGTCGAGCACGATCGCGTCGGGACGGGTTTCGGTGGCGCTGCGCAGCGCCTCGGCGCCGTCTTTGGCCGTGGACACCTCGAACTGGAACAGCCGCAGGCCGCGCTCCAACGACGCCAACACGTCGTCGTCGTCGTCGACAACCAGCACACGGGGGGTGTTCCCAGCAGCATCCATAGCGCCCATCTTGCCCGATTGACGACCGTTACCGCCGAGTGCAACGCGGCGTGGTGGCAGGATCGTGGACCAGAACACCATGGTGGATGAGGTGAGGGGAACGCAGCCGGCGATCGCTGCCGCGCCGGCGCAGCAGCGCCCCATGTCGGATCTGTTGCGGCTGCTTCCCTACCTGATGCCCTACCGGGCGCGGTGGCTGACCACCGTGGCGGTCGCGGTCGTCAGCCTCGCCGCCACCGTCGCCATCCCGCTTTTGACCAAGGCCGTCATCGACGGGCCGATCAGCCACCGGGATCAGCGCGGCCTGTGGATCGTCGGCGCGGGCGCCACCGCGGTCGGCGTCGTCGAGGCGGTGCTGTGGTTCTTCCGCCGCTGGCTGGTCGCGCGGGCCACGATGGGCGTCGAGGCCGATATCCGCAAGGACCTCTACGCCCGGCTGCAGATCCTGCCGATGGCGTTCCACGGCCGCTGGCAATCCGGTCAGCTGCTGTCGCGCATCATGAACGATCTGGGCACGATCCGGCGGTTTTTGTCGTTCGGGCTGATCTTCCTGCTGCTCAATTCCCTGCAGATCGTGGTGGTGACCACGATCCTGCTGGTGCTGTACTGGCCACTGGGACTGCTGGTGGCGGTGTCGGTGGCGCCGGTGGCGCTCACCGTGCGCCACTTCCAGAAGATCTACACCCGGTTGTCGCGGCGCGCCCAGGATCAGGCCGGGCAGGTCGCCACCCACGTCGAGGAGGCCGCGCTCGGGGTGCGGGTGGTGCGCTCGTTCGGGCGCGAAGACTACGTCTTCGACCGGTTCGACACCCAGGCGCGCGCGCTCTACGACGCCGAGGTCCGCAAGGTCGTCGCGAAGGCCAAATTCTGGACGCTGCTGGAGGTCATCCCCAACCTGACCCTGATCGTGGTGCTCGGGATGGGCGCCTACGCCGCCGGCCAGGACCGCGTGACGATCGGCACCCTGGTCGCGTTCATCACGTTGATGCTCTCGCTGGTGTGGCCCATCTCCTCGCTGGGGTTCCTGCTGTCGATGACCCAGGAATCGATGACTGCCGCCAACCGGGTGGCCGAGATCTTCGACGCCCCCCTCGAGATCACCGACGGCTCGGTCACCCGGGAGCCGGGATCGGGACGCCTGGAGCTCATCGACGTCGGCTTCGCCTTCCCCGGTGCCGACACCTGGGTGCTGCGCCACGTCAACCTCACCGTCGAACCCGGCGAGACGTTGGCGCTGGTCGGGGCGACCGGCTCGGGCAAATCGGTGCTGGTGGGGTTGTTGTCGCGGCTCTACGACGTCACCGAGGGGCAGATCCGCATCGACGGCACCGACCTGCGCCGGCTGCCGGTCGCGGCGGTGCGCCAGGCGGTGGCCACGGCGTTCGAGGACCCCACCCTGTTCTCGATGTCGGTGGCCGAGAACCTGCGGTTGGGCCGCCCCGCCGACGACACCGAGGTGGCCGCGGCGATCCGGGTCGCCGCCGCCGACTTCGTCTACGACCTGCCGTTCGGGCTGGACACCCGCATCGGTGAGCAGGGCATGAGCCTCTCCGGCGGGCAGCGGCAACGCCTTGCGCTGGCCCGCGCGCTGCTGGCCGCCCCGCGGATCCTCGTGCTCGACGACACCCTGTCGGCCCTCGACGTGCACACCGAGGCGCGGGTCACCGCCGCGCTGCGCACGGTGCTCGGCGGTGAGCCCGCGGTGACCGCGGTGGTGATCGCCCGGCGGGCCTCCACGGTGCTGCTCGCCGACAAGGTGGCGCTGCTGCACGCCGACGGCGAGGATCCGGCGACGATCACCGCAGTCGGCAGCCACGCCGAGCTGTTGGCGACCGTCCCGGACTACCGCTACCTGCTGGTCGCCGACGATGAACTCGACGACGGCTGTGAACGGGAACCGGCCTGGCGCGACGCCGAGGAGCGGGCCCGCCTCGAGCGCGCCCAATCCGAGCGGGACGCCACCGACGCGGCCTGCGCCGAGGACGAGCTGACCGCCGCCGAGGGACGCGCGCGATGACCGACCGGTGGCGGGGCCGGCTCGCCGAGCCCGACGACGCCGATCTGCCCATCGACGAGAGCGTGCCCCGCCGGCGGGAGGCGCGGGCGCTGCTCGGCTCGCTGCTGTGGCCCCACCGCTGGCTGGTCGCCGCCCTGGCGGTGGTGGTGATCGTCGAGAACGCGGCCCGGCTGTCGGTGCCGGTGCTGGTGCGGCGCGGCATCGACCACGGCATTCCGCCGCTGGTCGACGGCGGCCCGGCCACCGCGTTGCTCACGGTCGTCGCGGCGCTGGCGGCGGCGGTGGCGGTGCAGGCCGGCGCGCGGATGCTGTTTCTCAACGGCTCCGGCCGGATGGGCCAGCGGGTGCTGTTGGAGGTGCGCCGCCGCGGCTTCGGCCACTTCCAACGCCTCGACATCCCCTTCCACGACCGCTACACCTCCGGGCGGGTGGTCAGCCGGCTGACCAACGACGTCGATGCCATCCAGGACCTGCTGGAGTCCGGGTTCGACAGCCTGATCACCGCGATGCTGACCCTGGTCGGCACCGCGGTGCTGCTGGTGACCCTGGACTGGCAACTGGGGTCGGTCTGCCTGATCGCCTTCCCGGTGCTGGTGGTGCTCATCGGGTGGTTCCGGTCGGAGTCGGCGAGCACCTACCGGGCGGTGCGGGAGGCGGCCGCGCTGGTGATCGTGCAGTTCGTCGAGACCATGACCGGCATCAAGGCGGTCCAGGCGTATCGGCGCGAGCCCCGCAACCAGCAGCTCTTCGACGACATCGCCGACCGCTACCGGGAGGTCAACGAACGCACCTTCCGGCTGCTGGCGATCTTCATGCCCGGGGTGAAACTGGTCGGCAACCTCACCACCGGGGTGGTGCTGCTCTACGGCGGCTGGCGGGTGCTCGACGGACAGATGACGATCGGCACGCTCACCGCGTTCCTGTTGTACCTGCGGATGTTCTTCGAGCCGATGCAGGAGATCAGCCAGTTCTTCAACCTGTTCCAGTCGGCCGCCTCGGCGCTGGAGAAACTCGCCGGGGTGTTGGCCCAGCGCCCCCGGGTGAGCGATCCGGCGACCCCGATCCCCCTGGGGCGGGCCCGGGGGGCGGTCGAGTTCGAGGCGGTGCGGTTCGCCTATCGCCCCGACCGTCCGGTGCTGCCCGAGCTCGACCTGACGGTGCCCGCGGGGCAGACCGTGGCGCTGGTGGGGGCCACCGGCGCCGGCAAGACCACCCTGGCCCGGCTGATCGCCCGGTTCTACGACCCGAGTGCCGGCGTGGTGCGTCTCGACGGTGTCGATCTGCGCGCGCTCACCCAGGCCGACCTGCGCCGCAACGTGGTGATGGTCACCCAGGAGAACTTCATGTTCGCCGGCACCGTCGCCGACAACATCCGCTTCGGTCGCCCCGACGCCACCGACGCCGAGGTGCGGGCGGCGGCGCAGCAGGTCGGTGCCGCGGAGTTCATCGCCGCGCTGCCCGACGGCTACGACACCGACGTGGCCAAACGCGGCGGGCGGCTGTCGGCCGGTCAACGCCAGTTGGTGGCCTTCGCCCGGGCGTTTTTGGCGAACCCGGCGGTGCTCATCCTCGACGAGGCCACCTCGTCGCTGGATATCCCCAGCGAGCGCCTGGTGCAGCGGGCGTTGCGCACGGTGTTGGCCGACCGCACCGCGCTGGTGATCGCCCACCGGCTGTCCACCGTCGAGATCGCCGACCGGGTGCTGGTGCTCGAGGACGGCCGCGTCGTCGAGGACGGTGCCCCGGCCGCGCTGATCGACCGGCCCGGCAGTCGCTACGCCGCCCTGCACCGGGTGTGGGCGCAGTCGCTGGACTAGCGAGGCCGTCACCGCGCCCAGACTCACGTTTGGGTGCGCTGAGCCGCCGAAAACGCACGCAAACGTGAGTCTGGGCGGTCATTCGGGTCGCATTTGGGCGGTCAACTGGGCGGCCGGGCGGTCATTCGGGCAGGCCGATACGCCGATAGCGCTGCAGGCGCGTGTCGACCCGCTCGTTGTCGGCGATGGCGCGCACGGTGCGCAGCTCGGTGGCGATCACCCGGGACAGCCGTTTGATGAACTCGATCGGTTCGTCGGCGGCGTCGGGGCGCTCCGGCACGATCGCGTCGACGATCCCGGCCGCCGCCAACTCGACCGACCGGATCCCCTGCTCCTCGGCCAACCGGTCGGCGTGGTCGAGGTCGCGGTAGACGATGGCGCTGGCGCCCTCCGGCGGCAGCGGCGCCAACCAGCCGTGCAGCGCGGCCACCACCCGGTCGGCGGGCACCATCGCCAGGGCGGGCCCGCCGTTGCCCTGCCCGAGCAGCACCGACACCGTCGGTACCGGCAGGGTCACCAGGTCGGCCAGGCAGCGGGCGATCTCCCCGGCCAGCCCGTCCTGTTCAGCCTCCGGGGAGAGCGCCGGGCCGGGGGTGTCGATCAGCAACAGCAGCGGCAGGCGCAGCCCGGCCGCCAGCGCCATCCCGCGGCGGGCCTCACGCAGTGCCGCCGGGCCGGTCATGCCGCCCACCCGCCGCTGGCCCAACACCACGGCCGGCTGCCCGCCGAAGCGGGCCAGCGCCAGCAGCATGGCCGCTGCCTCCGAGGTGCCGGTCGCCGACAACAGCACCCGCTCGGTGGCGCCGTGGCGCAGCAGCATCCCCGCGCCCGGACGATCGGGCCGACGCGAGGCGAGCACCGACTCCCAGGCCGGCACGGCGGGCAGCGGTGTCGCGGCCGGGGGTGTCGGCGCGGGCGCCGGCGGATCGACGAGCACCTTCAACGCCCGCTGCAGGGTGCGGCGCAGCCACCGCAGCGGCACCACCCCGTCGATCACGCCGTGGCGTTGCAGGTTCTCCGCGGTCTGCACCCCGGCGGGAAACGGCTCGCCGTAGAGATGCTCGTAGACCCGCGGGCCCAAAAACCCGATCAGCGCGCCCGGCTGGGCGATCGTCACATGGCCCAGCGATCCCCACGACGCGAACACCCCGCCGGTCGTGGGGTGGCGCAGATACACCAGATAGGGCAGGTGTGCGCGTTTGTGCAGCTCGACGGCGGCGGTGATCTTGACCATCTGCAGAAACGCCACCGTGCCCTCCTGCATGCGTGTGCCCCCCGAACTGGGCGACGCCAGCAGCGGCAGGCGCTGGGCGGTGGCCCGCTGCACCGCGGTGGTGATGCGCTCCGCGGCGGCCACGCCGATCGACCCGGCCAGAAACGCGAACTCACAGACGATGACCGCCACTCGCCGGCCGTGCACCCGGCCCTCCCCGGTGATCACCGCCTCATCGAGGCCGGTGGCCGCGCGGGCCCCGGCCAGCTCGGCGCGGTAGTCGTCATCCTCGCCCACCGACAGCGGCGGGGTGTCCCAACTGCGGAACGAACCCACGTCGAGCACGGTGTCGACCAAGTCCAGGGCACCGATCCGATCCATAACCCGACCCTAATAAGCTTGGGCAATTACCGTCGGGACGAGGAGGAGCGGCGCTTGATGATTGGTGTGACCCGCGATGGCCATGTCACCACGCTGGAGTTGCAGCGCCCGGAACGCCGCAACGCGCTGAACTCCGAACTCGTCGACGGGCTGCGTGAGGCCGTGACCACCGCCGCCGCCGAGGACGTCCGCGCGATCGTGCTCACCGGGCAAGGCACCGTGTTCTGCGCCGGGGCGGACCTGTCCGGCGACGCGTTCGCCGCCGACTACCCGGACAAACTGATCGCGTTGCACCAGTCCATCGACGCTGTCCCGATGCCGGTCATCGGCGCGATCAACGGCGCGGCCATCGGGGCCGGCTTGCAACTGGCCATGGTCTGCGACCTGCGGGTGGTGGCGCCGGAGGCCTTTTTCCAGTTCCCGGTCGCCAAATACGGTTTGGCCCTGGACAACTGGAGTATCCGCCGATTGGTGTCGCTGGCCGGCCACGGGCGCGCCCGGGCCATGATGTTGACCGCCGAACGGCTCGGCGCCGACGAGGCGCTGCAGACCGGGATGGCCAACCGGCTCGGCGGTCTGGCCGATGCGCAGGCGTGGGCCCGCGAGATCGCCGCACTGGCGCCGCTGGCCCTGCAGCACGCCAAGCGGGTGCTCAACGACGACGGCGCCTACGAGGACCAGTGGCCGGTCCACAAGGAACTGTTCGACCGGGCCTGGGGCAGCCAGGACGTGGTCGAGGCGCAGGTCGCCCGCGTGGAGAAGCGACCCCCGAAATTCCAGGGCGCCTGATCGCCATGTTGCGTGCCGCACTGCGCCTGACCGCCGGGACCGCCACGCTGGCGGCCGGCGGCTGGATGATGCGGGCGTTGCACGGCGCCCCCGAGGCGCTCGGTGCGGGGCCGGCCGAGATCCGACGGGTCGCCGAGGGATCGCCGAATTTCGTGGACGGGGCGTTCACCAACCTCGACGCCGCCGCCGGTTTCGACATGGGGCTGCAGCAGCAGTGGATGGTGCTGCGCGAACTGGTCGGCGGACGCGGTGTGGGACGTCCCGCCGCGCCGATCCCGCTGGCCGAGCCGTCGGTCGAGGCCGGCGAGGGCCCGGCGGGCACCTGGTTCGGGCACTCGTCGGTGCTGATCGAGATCGACGGCTACCGGGTGCTCACCGACCCGGTGTGGAGCCGGCGCTGCTCCCCGTCGGACAGCGTCGGCCCCGAGCGGCTGCACCCGCCGCCCGCCGCCCTGGACACCTTGCCGGCGATCGATGCGATCGTGATCAGCCACGACCACTACGACCATCTCGACATCGACGCGGTCATCGCGTTGGGGCGCACCCAGCGCGCGCCGTTCGTGGTGCCGCTGGGGGTCGGGGCGCACCTGCGCCGCTGGGGCATCCCCGAGCATCGGGTGGTGGAACTGGACTGGGGCCAGCACCACCGGATCGCCGATCTCACCGTGGTGTGCACCCCGGCCCGGCACTTCTCCGGGCGGTTCGTCAGCCGCAACACCACCTTGTGGTCCTCCTGGGTGCTGATCGGCGAGCGGCACCGGGTGTTCTTCGGCGGTGACAGCGGCTACACCCGTTCGTTCGCCGACATCGGCGCCGAACACGGCCCCTTCGACCTGACGCTGCTGCCGATCGGTGCCTACCATCGGGCCTGGCCCGACATCCACATGTCCCCGGAGGAGGCGGTGCGGGCGCACCGCGACCTCACCGATACCGGGTTGTTGGTGCCGATCCACTGGTGCACGTTCCGGCTGGCCCCGCATCCGTGGGCCGAACCGGTGGAGCGGCTGCTGGCCGCCGCCGACCCCGACGGGGTGCGCGTCGCGGTGCCCCGGCCGGGCGGACGAGCCCGCCCCGCCGCCGACGACGTCGTCGATCCGTGGTGGCGGTTGTAGCGCGATGCTCAAAGCGGCGGCGCTGGCCGCGTTCCTCACGGTTGCCCTCGTCCTCGGCGGCTGCTCGTCGCCGCCGACCCCGTTGTCGGACACCCCGCCGGACCGGTTCTCCGGCATGGGCCTGCCCGAGGGGGGCGTCGATGACGCGGTCGCGCGCCTCGATGACCTGGCCGCCGACCTGATGGACCGATCCGGTATTCCCGGTATGGCGGTCGCGGTGGTGCACGGCGGGAACACCGTGTACGCCAACGGGTTCGGGGTGCGCAACACGGGCAGGGACGCCGACGACGACGACAACCGGGTCGATGCGGACACGGTGTTTCAGGTCGCGTCCTTGTCGACGCCGATCGGGGCCACTGTGGTGGCTCACCAGATCGGCGCGGAGTCGATCAACTGGGACACCCCGGTGGGCTCCTACCTGCCGTGGTTCGCGTTCTCCGACCCTTACGTCAGTGAGCACGCCACGATCGCCGACCTCTACGCGCAGCGCACCGGTCTGCCGCAGAACGCCGGGGACCTTCTGGCCGAACTCGGCTACGACCGACGCCAGGTGCTGTTGCGGCTCAAAGAGTTGCCGTTGGGGGCGTTTCGGCTGAGCCACCGTGACACCGAATTCGGGGTGACCGTCGCGGCCGAGTCGGTGGCGGTCGCGGCCGGCAAACGCTGGGACGAACTCAGCGACGACGTGCTCTACCGCCCGTTGGGGATGGAGTCGACCAGTTCGCGCTACGCCGATTTCACCCGTCGACGCGACCGGGCGTTGGGGCACACCCGAACCGACGACGGCTACCGTCCCAGCTACCACGGTGACACCGATCCGAAATCGGCGGCGGTGGGCGTCAGCTCCACCGTCAACGACCTGGGCCGATGGCTGGCCATGCTGCTCGCCGATGGTGACCACGACGGCACGACGCTCATCCCGACCGACGCGCTCACCCCGGCACTGACCGCCCAGACGGTCAACCACGGACCCCAGGGCTCCGAGTCCCCCGAGGCGCGGGCCGACCTGTACGGATACGGATTCCACGTCGCAACGACCTCGACGGCGCGCACCACCTACGGCTACGAGGGCGGGTTGGCATCCGGGTCGGCGGCGGCGTTCGCCGCGCTGCCGTCCGCCGACGTCGCCATCGTCGTGCTGACCAACGCGGCGCCGAACGGCGTCCCCGAAACCCTCACCGCCCAGTTCCTGGACCTGGTGCAATACGGTGAACTGCGCCACGACTGGCCGCGGCTGTACCGCGAGCGTCACGCCGAGAAGGCCGAGGACACCCCCGGCGTGCAGAAGGCGAGAAAGCCGCCGCGCAAGGCCAAACCCCCGGCGGCGCTGCGCAGCTACACCGGCACCTACTTCAACGACTACTGGGGCAGCGCGACGGTGACCGAGACCCGCCGCGGGCTGGAACTGACGCTGGGCCCGCGCCGCGACACCGTGGTGCTGCACCATTGGGACGGCGACACGTTCACGTTCACCCCGAAGTCCGACACCGTGCCCGACGGGGCGGTATCGAAGGCGACGTTCACCCCCGACGCGTTGACCCTGCAGTACTACGACCGGGACAGGCTGGGAATATTCTTCCGATGACCACGCTGCTGGCCGGTGGGCTCACCGACGACGAGGTCGCCCGGCGCGTCGCCGAGGGCAAAACCAACGACGTCCCGGCCCGCGCCGCGCGGTCGGTGCTCGACATCGTCCGCGCCAACGTGTTCACCCGGATCAACGCCATCCTCGGTGTGCTGTTCGCGATCGTGCTGACCACCGGCTCGCTGATCAACGGCATGTTCGGGCTGTTGATCATCGCCAACAGCGTCATCGGGATGGTCCAGGAGCTCCGGGCCAAACAGACCCTGGACCGACTGGCCATCGTCGGTCAGACCAAACCGGTGGTGCGACGCCAATCGGGTGCGGTGGCGCTGGCCCCCAACGAGGTGGTGCTCGACGACGTCATCGAGTTGGGCCCCGGTGACCAGATCGTGGTCGACGGCCGGGTCGTCGAGCACGCCAACCTCGAGGTCGACGAGTCGCTGTTGACCGGCGAGGCCGACGCGATCGCCAAACACGCCGACGACGAGGTGATGTCGGGCAGTTTCGTGGTGTCCGGCACCGGCGCCTACCGGGCGACCCGGGTGGGCCGGGAGGCCTACGCGGCGAAACTGGCCGAGGAGGCCAGCAAGTTCACCCTGGTCAAATCGGAGCTGCGCAGCGGGATCAACACCATCCTGCGGTTCGTCACCTATCTGCTGGTGCCGGCGGGGCTGCTGATCATCTACAGCCAGCTGTTCGTCAACAACCCGACCTTCGGGACGGCGCTGATGGAATCGGTGCGCGACCTGCTCACCTTGCAGCCCGGGTGGGGGGATTCGGCCCGGCAGCTCAAGGACCTGCTGATCAGCACCGACTTCCGCGAGTCGGTGCTGCGGATGGTGGGCGCGCTGGTGCCGATGGTGCCCGAGGGGCTGGTGCTTTTGACCTCGATCGCGTTCGCGGTCGGGGTGGTCCGCCTCGGCCAGCGCCAGTGCCTGGTGCAGGAGTTGCCCGCCATCGAGGGCCTGGCGCGTGTCGACGTGGTCTGCGCGGACAAGACCGGCACCTTGACCGAGAACGGCATGCGGCTGACCGACGTCACGCCGCTGGACGCCGGTGACGACGGTGACGCGGTGGGCGAGGTCCTGGCCGCCCTCGCCGCGGTCGATCCGCGGCCCAACGCCAGCATCCAGGCCATCGCCGAGGCCTACCCCAACGACCCGCACTGGCCGGTCCAGGCGAGCGCACCGTTCAAATCGGCCACCAAGTGGAGCGGTGCATCGTTCGCCGGGCACGGCCACTGGGTGATCGGGGCCCCCGACGTGCTGGCCGACCCGTCCTCGCCCGCGGCGGGCCGCGCCGAGCAGATCGGGGCGCGGGGGCTGCGGGTGCTGCTGCTGGGCCGCAGCGACCGGTCGGTGGACGCCGCCGACGCGCCCGGGCAGATCACCCCGGCGGCGCTGGTGGTCCTCGAGCAGCGCATCCGTCCCGACGCCCGGGCGACCCTGGACTACTTCGGCACCCAGCAGGTGGCGGTGAAGGTGATCTCCGGGGACAACGCGGTCTCGGTGGGCGCGGTCGCCGACACGCTGGGTCTGCGCGGCGAGACCGTCGATGCACGCCGGTTGCCCACCGAACCCGAGG
>Ga0079225_10000783_pt1 | contig 17394 bp, 16 predicted proteins | sample Poulit2012_FD_76344 | JGI IMG/M metagenome (GOLD analysis project Ga0079225, IMG submission 76344) | Agricultural soil microbial communities from Georgia to study Nitrogen management - Poultry litter 2012 | ecosystem: Environmental > Terrestrial > Soil > Agricultural land | place: USA: Georgia... | reverse complement strand
GAATACTATGTTCAATTAAATATATGTAAAGATCTTTTTTGCGATTAAAATAATTAAATAATGACCCTTTAGAAATATTAGCGTTTTTAATTATTTCATTTGTTGAGGCTCGATCAAAACCACTTTGTGCAAATTCGTTTATAGCTGCATTAATAATTTGTTTTTGTTTTTTTAATGGTAGATTGTGAAATTGAGAATAAATCGCACTAACCTCCTATCTAAGCATAATGAATGACCACATCGGTCACTATCAGTGTATCGAAAATGACTGATTTGGTCAATGCAAATACATCATAAAAATATACAAAAATATGACGATCACAGTTTGTCACTACGACCGTCATTTATAATTTTTTGCAAAAAATTTTATACTATATTAGGAAGCCCAAAACAATCATGTTTTAAATCAATTACTTATTTTTTCTTTTTCGATCAATGAAGATTAATATTGAGAGAATAACGATACTCAAAATAATAATATATAAAAATGATAAATACACTGTCATCATACCTTCAACCGATTCCTCAAATGTAATAAGAGCCATTTCTGGATCATACACACCGCCCATTGCAATGTACCGAGTTGCCTCTAGATAAACAAGGTGAAATAAAATGCTCGCCCAAAGTACACCGGTATAGTGACGATATAACTGTAAAGCGATACCAAATACATATAGTAATATGACATAATCAATACCAACGGCAAATGGCTGACCAAATAAAATGGCCCCCAATGCGATCACAATTATTGGTATACAGACAAAAATAAGTGGCTGTAAAAACAGTGAAGCAACAAAACTAAATTTCTTTCTTAATTCCGTGAATATGAGCCCCCGAATAAAAACCTCTTCCGGGAAAGCTTCATACAAAAAGGCAGTTATCGTGTTTATACCTACTGCTACAAGAACACTTCCCGTTAAATTTAACCGCACATTCTCAACAATTCCGAGGACTGAAGCAGTAACAACACCGAGAATGAGTAATAAGAAAGGCAATATTAGCCCAAAAATTAACTTAGGTGATAATGATATACCTGTTAAGTCAATATCAGCTAGAACATTGGGATGTTTCTTTTTAAATATGTAAAGAAAAGAAATTGTTAATCCGGTGAAAATGATTCCTTGTAAAAACATTCCTAGCTCTCTATTCATACCTTGACTATCAATTAAATATTGGCCAATGTTACCAGAGAATGACAGAAAAAGTGACACAAGTACAATAAATAAAAGGATACGTTTCATACTAAAAGACAACGCTTTCACCTTCATCACCCTTTAGAAAATATTAAGATAAAAACGCACACAATCAACATATTCAGTGCACACTATGGTTTAATAAAACGACTCCATTGCATTGATTTATAGCATATTTCATTTGTTGTGTATAGTTATTTAAGAAACTTTTAAGATATTAATGTGGTTGTTTTAATATACCTTTCAGGTTCATCAAGTGTTATATAATTGAAACTTAAAATATACAAAACTCATTTATCTACTATTTGTTTTAATGTTGTCTCTATTATGTAATGTTCTAGGCATTCAATGGTGTGGTTAGACTAGTATTTCTATTAAAGGAATAGCACTGAGTCATTCGCAGCAGCGTCACGTCAAGCCTAAAGTTCAACTCTGTTTCGTGAGTGTGTGAGCGAACATGATCCATATGAACGTTTTGGTATTTTACCTGTTTTCTAGCAAAAAACCTCTGTTAATCCTTTATGTCATACGAGATACTTTGCTGTTTTGCCCATTGCTCTAAAAACTGAGTCGCACTTTTTTGATAATCTTCATCCATTCTCACGGTGATTGGTTCCTCATAGCCAACAATATGAAACATAATCATAATGCCTTGTTTTTCATTAACTATTTTGAAAATATTTTCAGCAGAATATTTGTATTTTCCAACATAAACATTTTCATTCGTAATTTTCAGTCTCATTTTAACAAATGGTGAATAAGGGAACCAAATACTGAATCCAAGTGAGATGACGGTTAACGTAAAAAAACACTTTGTTACAGTAGTCCAGCTATGTGAATACATAAATAAGCCAGTTAAAAATGCCATAAAAATGAATAAATAAAATGGACGTGCACTTCTTGTAAGCGAGATTCCATGACCTTTATACGTTTGTTCCATTTGTATATCTATCCTTCCGACTAAACTATCGAATAAAAATACCGAAAACTTTTTATCTGTTTTTAACGATGGAAATATTCAATAGGCACTTGGATAAGTTTACTATTAATTAATCCGTCTTTTGGAAAGTCTATTTAAATTTTTCGTTATTTGTTTCAAGTAGATCATCCCTTAGCATGATTTCTTTGGAGAATTTAATGCCCAAACACTCACACTTTATAAGTTATTCTTATCAAGACAGTCATCATAGTATTGGATAATAAAAAATGGATCCACCAATTACTCGGGATCCAACATGCTATATGACATAGTAAAATATAGCGAAAAAGTGAAATACTGAACCTACCAAAACAAAAATATGCCAAATGACATGATGATAAGGAATTTTTTTATAAACATAAAAGACTGTGCCAATCGTGTAAATCACGCCACCTATCGCAAGTAATGCAATGCCATGACTGTGCATAGCAGCTGTTAAAGGCTTCCAGGCAAAAACGATTAACCAGCCCATTATAATATAAAATAGTGTCGATAAGACGATCAGCCTTTTGACGAAAAACATCTTAAAAATAATTCCTATCACTGCAATTGACCAAACGATGCCGAATAAGACCCATCCCAAGGTTCCCTTTAAATGAACAAACAAAAGCGGTGTGTACGTTCCCGCGATAAATAAATAGATGGCCGAATGATCAAATATTAAAAATATATCTTTCCACTTCCCTGGTGGCAAACTGTGGACAATCGTTGAGGATAAATACATAAGCAACATCGTCACACCAAAAATTGTCACAGAAACAATCTTCCACGGATTACCACTAATTGAAGCAAAGACAATTAATAATACTAAACATACTAGGCTTAGAATCGCACCAATCCCATGGGTAATGGCGTGTAAAATTTCTTCTCTTTTTGTAAAGATATGAACGGGCATAAACATCCCTCGTTTATATAAATGGTATTGTACATATGTTACATGATTTAACCGTGGGTGACTATATTAAACTTTTGCGAGTGATAAATGTGCTTTGATCAAAATTACTTTAACGGTACCCCATGAATGGTCATATTGATTATATTCCCTTGAAAAATACATTTCACAAAAATGTTAACTGATTTATAAACCTATTTCCCCCAAGAATATGGATTTAATTTGTTTGGTTCATAATTTTCACAATGAAACTACAACCTTTTGTAGATTAACAGTGAGGAAAAAAATTATTAAATAATATTTTTATTTAAAGTGCAACAAAACATCGTTTCATTCGTTAATAGGGTGAGCGAAACATTTTTGGTAAATATGATTGATTAATGAGATAAATATTTTCATGATTGATATGAGGCCTTTATTTGACAGCAAACTATAACTGCGATCACTCACAATGACTTTATCAAAGAGATTAGATCGCTTGGCTTCGTAAAAATATAAAAACTTCTTGTGATGACCAATGTTGAAGTTTTAAATTGATACAAAAAACAGGAGTGAAATCAATGAATATAAATAAATCTTACAGCTTTTATTCAGCGCTACAGAGTGTTGCCGGCTTATTATTTTTGTTAATGACTTATATGATTGCACCAGATCATCCCGCTGGAATGATTAAAATTATAATGGCAATTATGTTAGGACTAGCGATTATTTTATTAATAACAGGTATTGCTACAAGTATTTTGTCGATTAAGCGGAAAGAGCTTGGAGTTACAAAATACATTGGTCTATTAATTCCTGTTTTAATTGTTTTGTTTATCCTTTTAATGCCATTTATTATCGGCATTGGTTTTATTATAAATGATCAACCATAATGACAACAGCGCCATTTACTTCACCAGACAAACCACTACCCCCAATGAAATCACAAGTTAATATTGAATGAATAAACAAAGTTTATTTTGTACTTAATACTTCCATTTCTCCTTTACAACTAACCAAATCTCACTATAAAGATTGTTTTGATCAAATCAATCGCTCGTAATGCATAACCTGAAGAAGGATGCTCCCCAGAAGCTACTTTCCCCCCTATGCTTCCTGCATTACTTCTGGAAATACCTTTAATATATTATTTCTTTTGCCTGTTGAAAGATTAATTCCCGACCATTCATAAAACACATGTGAAGATTTATCGGCAGATTCATCATCATATTTAAAAGCCACTTCTGTTACACTCATTCCTTCATGTAACATATTAAATTAGATTATTTTACAAAAAGATAGGGTATATAAACAGCTAAAGGTAGAGAATAACAATGAAAAATATTTATATAATAATGCGATGAATAAAAATGAACGATTTGAAAAACATCTATGCCATTAGTTTGGCATGAAATTTTAACCTACTTTTATATTGAGGAGTGGTTTTATTGTCGGCTCATGACCAACATAAGCATCCTAATAATCATGAAAACAACAGTCACCATAATCATGACCATCACGATCATGAAGGTATGGTAGAAGATTTTAAAAAGCGTTTTTTTATTTCACTAATCATTACGATTCCTATTTTAATTTTATCGCCAATGATTCAGGGGTTCCTTGGGGTTGATTGGCGATTTACATATGATCAATATATTTTATTTGTGCTAGCCACATTTATTTTCTTCTATGGTGGTTGGCCATTTTTAACTGGAGCAGTCGACGAATTAAAAGATAAAAATCCCGGAATGATGACACTCATCGGTCTAGCTATTTTAGTTGCCTATGTTTATAGTTCGCTAACTGTTTTTGGTTTACAAGGAAGTGACTTTTTCTGGGAACTAGCCACATTAATTGACATTATGTTGCTCGGGCATTGGATTGAAATGCGTTCAGTTATGGGCGCATCCAACGCATTAGAAGAACTCGTGAAACTTATGCCTAGTGAAGCACATAAATTGGATGAAGATGGCAATGTGACCGTTGTTAAAGTATCGACCTTGAAAAATGATGATCAAGTACTTGTTAAACCCGGTGAAAAAATTCCTGTCGATGGAATGATTATCAAAGGAAATTCAGCCATTGATGAATCGATGCTTACGGGCGAATCAGTACCCGTTGAAAAGAAAAATGGTAATGAGGTCATTGGTGGATCAATTAATAAAGAAGGGTCACTAACGATAAAGGTAGAAAAAATTGGTGAAGAATCATATTTATCACAAGTGATTACACTCGTAAGGGAAGCACAAGATTCTAAATCAAAAACACAAGACTTTACAGATCGCGCAGCTAAATGGTTGTTCTATATTGCCCTTGCGTCCGGATTTATTACGCTAGTCATTTGGCTTGCATTAGGATTTGCATTTGATGTCGCTTTAGAAAGAATGGTAACAGTAATGGTGATTACTTGCCCACATGCTCTTGGTTTAGCTGCACCACTTGTCGTTGCTGTATCGACCACTTTATCTGCAAAGCATGGATTACTCATCCGTAATCGTACTAACTTTGAACATGCTAGAAATTTAAATGCTATTGTTTTTGATAAAACAGGAACACTGACCGAGGGTGAATTTGGTGTGACTAATATTGTACCGAGTCAAGGGTATGATGAAACAGATGTTCTTAGCTGGGCTGCAAGTATCGAGCAACATTCAGAACATCCGATTGCATCTGGAATCGTTAATTCTGCGAGAGATGAAGGGTTAACCTTTAAAGACATTACCGATTTTGAATCTATTACTGGTAAAGGAATTCAAGGAAAGATTGATGGTAAAAAGATCAATGTCGTTAGCCCAGGATATGTGGATGGGAATAACCTGCATTATGATAAACAACAATTTGACAAAATGTCTGCGGAAGGAAAAACAGTTGTATTTGTCTTACTCGATGAAGAAATTATTGGCATGATTGCTTTAGCAGATATTGTCAGAGAGACAGCTAAAGAAGCGATTGCGACTTTAAAAGATAATAACGTCCATTCTGTGATGTTGACAGGCGACAATAAAAAAGTCGCGGACTGGGTTGCAAAGCAATTAGCAATTGCTGAGGTTTATGCAGAAGTATTACCAGATGAAAAGGCTGGGAAAATAAATCAAATTAAAGAAAAGGGTTGGCGAGTAGCAATGACAGGTGATGGAATCAATGATGCTCCCGCCTTAGCAACGGCAGATTTAGGAATTGCGATTGGTGCTGGTACAGATGTCGCCATGGAAACAGCGGATGTAGTGCTCGTTAAAAGTGACCCAAAAGATGTTGTATCATTAATTGAGTTATCGAAAAAAACTTATCGAAAAATGGTGCAAAATTTATGGTGGGCAGCTGGTTATAATATTTTAGCCATCCCACTTGCTGCTGGTATATTAGCACCAATTGGTATTATACTAAGCCCGGCGGTCGGTGCAGTATTAATGAGCTTAAGTACAATTATTGTAGCGATTAACGCAAAGTTGTTAAAAATGTAATCCTATAAATCCTTATTGTTAAGTTAAGAATACGAATATGCAAAGAATGAACGATTTTTTGCATATTCGTTATATTTTGAGAACGTTCGATGACTAAACGCTTTTATCAAGCGATAAATACTTATCTGTACCTTTATAAGCCGCGGCTATCAAATTCAACCTATCAATTATTTTGCAATCAATTCCAACCATTTTTGATCCGCTTCTAAATGAAGTAATGCACCATCAATAAGTTTAATCATCGTATCGTTTCCAGATTTTTTCATTTCTCGTTTTAATTGTGTTAAATGCAAAACATCCGATAAGATGGATTTCTGTTGTTCTTTAATCATTGTTTGCTTATTATCATAATCAATGTAACTTGCACACAAGTATTTAAAGTAAAATTTATTTTTTAATAGTGATCTTTCAACAGGCTTTTTCATCCATTGCCATAATTCATCTTTCCCTTTATCAGTAATTTCGTATAACTTTCGCTCCTTATCGTCATGGCCAGGTGAAATGACTAGCCCATCTCTTTCTAATCGATCAAGTGTTGTATATACTTGCCCTGTATTTAATGGCCACATATTTTCAACAAGTCCGTCAAAGCCAACTTTCAATTCGTAGCCGTGACTTGGTTTTTCATAAAGTAACGCTAAAAGTGAATGTTTTACTGACATACATATCTACGACTATTCATGAACAATCGCTTCCTTTACAGTGACTCTTGAAGCAATGATGGCTGGTATCCACGTTGCAAAAAGTGTAAAAAGTAAACCGCCAACAATCGCTAACACTAGACTATCCATTGGAATATGAAACTCAAGGAGCTCTTTTTCTGATAAAGTATTGAGAAAGATCACTAGAATTCCATAAACAATTCCAATAATAACACCAATGAGCCCAATGATGAGTCCTTCACTAATAATCATAAGTCGAACTTGCCCTTTTGTAAAACCAATCGCCCGCATCATGCCAATTTCATCGGTCCGTTCAAGCGTATTCATGAAAAGTGTATTACTAATTCCAATCGCTGTTAACACGATAATAAGTAAAAGCAAGGCAAGCATTAAATCTTCCATACCAATTAATGCACGGCTCGACTTTTCTGCGATCATTGTTGCGGTTGTTATACTGACAATGGAAGGTCCATACGTACTTCGAACGCGTTCCATGACATGCATTTGACTTGATTCATTTTCGGTCGTAATCGCAACTTGTGTCGGTGATAATTGCAAAATTGTATCTAAATCATCTTCATTCATAAATGCGACATACCCTGTGTAATGTGTGCTTGCAATAGTTGCATGCACGAAAAACTCCTGTGAACCTTTTGGCGTATTTAAAGTCATCGTTTCGCCAACTTCCCCACCCCACTCTTCAAAAGCTCTCTCTCCAAGATAAATATGTGGAAGTGAAGAAGTGTTGCTGCTTTTTTCAATCACTCGAAACATATCTGCTTCATCTGCTGCACCAGAAAAACTCATTAGCGAAAATTCTCTATCTAATTCCTCTGTCGTTTTCCATGTAATATTTGGCATCTCAATGAATGCTTCGGCATCCGTCACACCGTCTATAGATTGGATATTTTCGATATCTTGCGCTTCCCAAGGTGTCTCTTTTTCGATATGCATATCTCCGCCAAATAGCTGGTGGACTTCAGCTTCAATCCCATCCGGTAAAGATACGAGAAGTGCACTCATAAACATTGCAACACTAACACCAATGGCTAACATAGCAGATGTATTAGCATTTCGATTCATAAACTGTCCGATAGATCTTCCAGCTTGTTCGCCGGGATATTTAAACAAGACTTTAAAAATCGGTTTCAAAACACTTTGAATACCTTTCATAAATGTTGGATAAAGCAACACAAGACCTACAAAGAGAAATAAAAATAAAATTGGATGATCAATGATTCCGATGGCTGTAAAAATAATTCCACATACAATTCGTAGTATGCTTAAAGAGGTTCCTCGTTTAGTCGTCGATTGTCGATCAACAATGGCTTCCATAACAGATACTTTTCCAGCATAATATACCGGGAAAAAAGCTGCTATAAATGGAAACAAAAGCCCTACTATGCCCGAAATAATTAATGGCCAGAGCAGTTTTAACGTATATGATACCTCGCCAGTAGCTACTGCCGAAATTAACAATGATTGGAACACATCACCAAACCAAATGCCAATAGGCAAAGCAATGGCCGTTCCGATGATGGCCAACAGGCCTATTTCTTGTAAAATAAGTCGATGAATCTTCTTATTTGTATAACCTAAACTTTTCATAATCGCAAAATCTTTTTTACGTTCAAGAACACTCGCATAAATCATATTAAAAGCGATAAATCCGCTAATAAATACTGAAATAATCGCAATCATATCAAATACTAAATATAGTCCTTCAACATCATTATTTTGTTTGTGATCGAAGACAATCGGCTGAATAAACAAGTTTGTATGTTGTAAATTTTCCTGAGCTTGTTTTAAAAAAGATTCCTGTTCAACATCTTCCATCACTTGAAAGCGGTATTCCGTTAGACCATCATTTAAGCCTAGCCAATCTTGTAAAACATGTAAGGGTACCATGACACGGGCATGTTGAAAATTTGCCTGTTCTTTATTTTCTGGACTACTTAACATGGAACCTTCTTGGACAATAGCTGTAATGGGCAGTTCACCCATATTCGAAAACTCAACTAAATCGCCTAAATGTTTACCCCAAAGTTTCTGTGCGTTTTCTGTAATAACGAGCCCATCGTCCTGTAAATTACCTTCGATTAAAGGAAGGTTAAGTAAATCGTTATTAAAACTTGACATTCCACTGATTCTCACGGAAGATTGCATAGCATTTAAATGGTCTATTTCAACCGTACCATGCTTAAATAGAGCATGGATATCTTGTTTTATATAATGATCCGCACGTAAAGCTTCTAAATCTTCTTCATTAAATGTTCCATCATTACTTTTTACAAAAAAATCTGCGTCACCTGCAAATTGTCGTTCAAGATCATCAAAAGTTTTGGCAGTCGTTTCTTTTGTAATAAGCATGCCTGTCATAACGACAATACCTAGGATGATTGCTAATAAGGCAAATAAAAACCGCCTTTTGTTACGCATTAAATTACGCCATGAAATGTGAAAGGAACTCAGCATAATTACCATCCTCTCGTCTAACTTCCGATTCAATAATACCGTCTTTAAACAAGATCAACCGATCAGCATACCCGGCCGAAAATATATCATGAGTGACCATAACAATTGTCTGCTTTCTTTCTTGATGAAATAGAGCCATTAATTCTAAAATATCACTCGCTCGATTTCGATCTAAATTTCCCGTAGGTTCATCGGCAAGAAGGATTGAGGGTTCATTAATTAATGCCCGTGCAATAGCGACCCGTTGTTGTTGTCCACCACTTAATTCATTAGGATAACGATTTTCATAGCCTTGCAAATCGACAGTTTCAAGAAGTTCGCTAATTTTCTGTTTGGAAATCTTTTTTCCATCGGCATGTAAAGGAAAAGCAATATTTTCATAAACTGTTAGCATAGGGAGCAACTGATAATTTTGAAACACAAAACCAATTTGTTGTCGCCGCATAATTGTTCGTTGTTTCTCCGACATTTGATGTATGTTTTGTTTATTTATGTTAATTTCACCAGACGTTGGCAAATCCAATCCACCTAGTAGTTGGAGTAACGTGCTTTTACCAGATCCACTCGGTCCCATAATAGCAACAAATTCGCCCTCATTAATTTTGAGATTAACACCTTTTAAAACATGTGTGATTTCTTTTCCATTTATAAAATCTTTTGTTAGCTTATTTGCATCAATCATGACACTCATCCTTCCTTCTCTGATGGGAAAATTGTATATGACCATGAATAAATAAAATCGGCAATAAATACAATCCCCCATACCATAGATATTCCATATATGGTCTCATTGGCATAAGGTGTAATCGTCCAATCTTCTGTCCCCACCCATGACAAATCCTTTAGATACGCTAGCATTTCGTCGATACTACTCGTTCCATAACTTAAAAAAATGATTTGTACCGTTACAAAAATAACTAAATGAAAAAATGAACTCCAGCGATATTTTCTCGCAATATACTTTGGATCTTTATCTCGCTTCATGATTGTTTTATCTTTTTCCGTTAGTAAATCAATTCCACGCCAACTACCTACTTTTTTACGCATCCAGCGATCAAGTTTTTTAAAGTCAGCAATTCCAAAAGTCATTGCATAAACAACAAAAACGATAATCACTAACTGAAAGTTCGATATGACACCTGTTCGTTGATATAACACCCAACCTAACAGAGCTTCAAACATAATGAGTCCAATAAATAAACCAATAAACATCAAACTCACACGTTTTTTATCAAAAAAATAACGAAATACCCCAAACAACAATAAACTAATGACAGATATAATTTCTAGAGTTATGAAAATTTCCCATTGGTACATTTCTAAGATGTTCAAAATATATATCACCCCTTACATACTCGGTATATAGATACTGAGTATATACCATTATATAAAAATGTCAATATAAAATTTTGAGTCGCATATTTTGTAATCATTTAATTTTTATACGAATTTATTTTAAACGTTGTGGACAGATAAATTTTATTAAATGTTGACACCAATCTTACATGCCTGTAAAATATGTTATTGTTCAATTTGAAATCTTAGAAAGTGATTAAATAACATGGTTTAATAATCCTATTTTCAAAGACTTTCGTTATAAGTATGTTCTTTTTAAACAAAATAAGAATAGAAAGTACATAGCCATGAAATTAACAATCTTTTTGTTTGATCTGTAAACCTTTATAATGAACTTTCTAAACAGGATTAACATGTCATTCACCACCATAAACAACGTTTCTGTTTAACGAGTTATCACTTTTATACATATTTATCTATTCATTGCCTTATGGTTATCTCCTATTTCAACCTATGAATAGGAGGTTTTTTATAGCATAAATCAATCAATGATTAGTAACAATAATTGCCTAAAATAAAGAGGTGTCTTTATGGACAATAACCATACTGAAACATATGAATACTTAGCAGATGATCCGAATGTCAAAACATTACCAATTATGATTTCACTCATCATTGGTGCTTTTTTTGCTGTATTAAACGAAACATTACTAAACATTGCTCTAACAACATTAATGCAAGAGTTTCATATTACATTACCAACTGTACAATGGATGGCTACCGGATTCATGCTCGTAATGGGCATCGTCATTCCAATATCTGCTTTATTAGTCCAATGGTTTACAACGAGGCAACTATTTATTAGTGTCATGGTTGTGTTTACGATTGGAACATCCATTAGTGCTATGGCTCCAAATTTCACAATTTTGCTCGTTGGACGATTAATACAGGCCATTGGAACAGGCTTATTAATGCCAATTATATTTAACGTATTCTTATTACTCTATCCCCCACATAAACGTGGAAAAATTATGGGACTTGTTGGATTAGTGTTTATGTTCGCACCTGCGATAGGCCCTACATTATCTGGTATTATTGTTGAATATTTAGGTTGGCGTTATTTGTTTATTACCGTTATTCCCTTTGCTTTATTTTCAATTGTGTTTGCTTATAAATTTTTAATTAATGTTGGTGAAGTGACTAAACCAAAAATAGATATTCCATCCATTTTACTCTCATCGATTGGGTTTGGAACGATTATTTACGGGTTTAGTTCAGCAGGAGAAAGTCAAGAGGGATTCTTAAGTCCACATGTGTACTTGACGATTATTATCGGAGTGATCAGCATTGTTTTGTTCTCATTAAGACAATTCAAATTGAGTGACCCTATGATGAATTTAAGAGTTTTCAAATACCCCATGTATACGCATGCTGTTTTTATGTTTTTAATTATTATTATGGCAATGTTTGCCTCTGAGATCATTTTACCCATTTTTATGCAAGGACCTTTAGCTTTAACGGCTGCAGCTGCTGGAATGATCCTATTACCAGGAAGTATTCTAAATGGCGCCATGTCACCATTTATGGGGCATATGTTTGATAAATTCGGCCCGCGTGTTTTAATGATCCCGGCAACGATTGTGTTGAGTGCGACAATGTTTATGATGAGCCAATTAACAGCTAGTACACCTATTTGGGTAATCATTTTAGGATATATTTTATTAATGCTTAGTGTTTCGGCAATTATGATGCCAGCGCAAACAAATGGATTAAATCAACTTCCAAAATCTTTATATCCCCATGGCACCGCTGTAATGACGACGTTACAACCTGTCGCAGGGGCTATTGGGGTATCAGTATTTATTAGTATTATGAATGCTAGACAACTGAAATTTTTAAATGAATCGAGTCATTCAGAAGATCCAGCTACCATTAATCAAGCCATGGTAGCTGGTGTTGAACTTGTCTATTTCATTGCTTTCATCATAGCGATCATTGCCGTTATTATGGCATTTAAAGTTTACCGAGCAAAACCAACTGGTGATGAAACATAGAGCCAATCAAATTAACACTATTCAATCCTGGTTATTGTATGCATTTAGCCACACATACTACTAGTAAATGCTAGTAGTATGTGTTCTCATAAACAGATCGTTATCAAGAATTTATTTTAAAAAAGATATTATAAAACACTATTAACGCAGGTGTAACCGTCAAATAAAATAGTATAACTTCCGCTAATTCATTTGTTACACTTTAATGATCAAAAATAGAGCCTCTATATTTCATCCGAGAGCGGAGCGATCGCCATTAACAATTTCTACATGATAGATTATTCTTCCTAAAATAGCTGTTGTTATTGTGGGCATAAGAAAATGTTTGTAGATCCTTTTTAAGAAGGAATCAAATCGCCTAATTGTGCCGTTTCCTTACTAAAATTCATTTGATCCATTGCCTTTTCGTTCTAACTCTAAAACTACTTTCGTAAATATTAGAAAGTCATCAACATGCTTTTCTATGATAGATTTTAATATATCGATATTTAATGATTGATAATCGTGAACAGCTATATTTCTAAATCCGACCATATTCATTAATGTGATCGCCAAATGATCTTCAAGCATACCATTACCTTGCAATATTTTAAAAGCATCTCGGCTTGTTTTGGGCAAACCAAGTTTATGCTTACTTACTAAATGCATGGCTAAATCAATACTAGCCTCGCACGCCCGCTGAATATTAAGGATGAGACTATCTTGTTTTGTAAAATCAACAAGATTTTCTGGATTATTTTCATAAACCTCTTCTACCCGTTTTATACAACGTTCAATCGTGGCTACTTTATTCAATATGATATCATTCATGTCTAAACACACGCCCACTTTCTTTGATCGCCTCGATTACCGGTGCCCGCTGTTCATTTAATGTAACATACATACGATATGCCCGAATTCTTTGGCTAATAAATGTATTTTCATCTGCTATATAGATAGGGATGCCTTCTGTAAATATTTGCATTGTAAATACGGTATCGATTTGTTTTATATCGACGAGATCCACTTCTCGTTCTGCAAGACTAGAAAGTTTATTCGCTAATATGAATCGTTCATAATTAGATAACTCTTTGTCACTGAAATAAGCAAGATCGATATCACTACTTTCATGATGCGCATCCTTTGCAAAAGAACCATAGAGAAGAACAAAAGCTGGTTGTAATTCTTTCACGATTTCCTGGATAAGGTGTTCTTTCAGTTTTTTTTCTAGCACTTATTACCACCTACCGATCATCATATATGGATTTTACATGCTACTTTTTCATAGGATTTATCTATTAGTATGCTTTTATTATATTACTTTTAACCCTTTGTTCGATCTTTGATATTAAAAAATCTATCTAGTTTCTTTAAATTTCAGATCATTTTTGTCTAAATAAAAACAATGTTCCCCGCTTTGGCATATACCTAAATCACTGAAAAACCTTATTGTATCAATGTTTTATTGCCTTATATTCTTTCGGCCTAGACCTAATGCTCCCGCTAAATCTGTTGTATTTTTAAGAAAAGTTCGATTCTTATTCTTCCATGACTAGTTTTAAGTGTGACCGCTCCAGATACAATTAGTTACCATAAGGTGCTCATTTCATTGTATTTTGGATTTCACTAAATCTAAAATACCAAAACCTGGATCCCTTTTTTGCTTTGTTTAAAATAATTATATAGACATCTCAATCCCGTTAAATAGCCCAATTCTGACAACATTATTATGCTGCAAACGCATTTGATTGCTGCGTTAGGTAACCTTTACAAAAGCCGAGGTAATAATGTTAAATTTCATCTTGGACCTCGAACCCCCACATGCCTTTCGCGAGCGATTAAATTTTTGCGAGACGTATGAAAAAAGCAATATTCACGTTGTGGTTGATCTTTTCGTAATTGCTCATATCGCATCATTGCTTCTAGAGAATTTTCAAATCTATCGATAACCACTATATCTTTAATATATCTGTATCCATTGTCTGAATGTGCTTTTATAACTTCTAAAACAACCCATTCATTTGGAAATCTTTCTTGTACTTCTTGCCAACGCATTTTATCCCACCGCTCAAGGATTTGTCTCTATTATATCACAGAGTAACGGAATTTTATGAATAAGAAAGACATGGTGTATTCCGATCCCTCTTCTTGATAAGCGCCCGTTTACGGTACAAAGCCAATTGACTTTTATTTGTCCTTGATCGGCAAATTCTCTTCTTTTGGCCAGATTGTGTATGAAAATGACCGGAAATTCAAATTTTTTTATAATAAAACTTGCTGAAGCGTTATTAAATCGAATGCGTATAATATCTAAGGTTACTATTTTCACCCCTCTTTACAACGAGCAAACCAATTTTATCGCAATATTGAATGGTTCTAACTGTAATACCAGATAATTTAGCTAATTCGCCTGTTGAATACAACTTTTCTTTACACATCTCAATTTACCGCCTAATTTTTTAAAACTGACGATAATTTTAGAATTATAAAATAATGACTTATTTGGTGTGTCTAATTTTAAAACCCCTTTTCTAAAATTAACCTCATTTTTTCCTTGACTTTTTAAAGTTGGTCTAAATCCAATCAACAAATATGGGCAAACGCATATACTAACAAATGACTAAAAAATTAAAGATAGGAATGATAAATTCAAGGAGAAGAATAGAGCTAAAAAACACCACAGCATCCCTTATGTCCGTAAGTGCGGGACAATCTTCAATCTTTCCAAAGTAACAGCTCTATAAAAGTCATAAAATATAGCGACATAGGACAATCACTGATAAAAGAACTACCCAATTCTTATGGTGATACTTTTTATATTGCATGAAATTAATAACAGGAAGTATTTAAGCAATTAGTCTAAACATGAGACTGTCCACATTAGGCCAATCAATCATGTCTTATTCCCCTTTATGTTTTGTGTAACTTGACGGTTACACCCGTTCAGCAATAGTGCCAATCACTCTATTTAATTAACTCCATGTATCATCCTTTTTGTATACATTTATTAGTCATATATCATACTACATATACCTTTTAAAATTTAAATACAAACAGAAAAGAGGAATCAATTGATTATGGGAAACTATCATGAACACCAACACGGCATAAATCGCAAAGGTAACAAAAAAGGATTAATTATTGCCTTAGTTGTCACTTTTTTTATTATGATAATGGAATTTATAGGAGGACTTATTACCAACAGTCTTGCTTTATTATCAGACGCTGGACATATGTTAAGTGATTCCAGTTCTTTATTGTTAAGTCTAATAGCTTTTTGGTTTGCAGAAAAACCACCATCACCAAATAAAACATATGGTTATTATCGTTTTGAAATTTTAGCCGCTTTTTTTAATGGGATAACTTTATTTCTTATGGCTGGGTGGATTATTTACGAAGCGTACGAAAGAATTATTGAACCACCAACCGTTTCAAGTGGAACGATGATTCTAATAGCTGTTATAGGATTATTGGCTAATCTTACAAGTGCTTTTTTCCTCACAAAGACAGGAAGTGTGGAAGGGAATATCAATGTGAAAAGTGCATATTTACATATAATCGGAGATGCTTTAGGGTCTGTAGGTGCTATTATAGCAGGAACTCTAATGTGGTTTTTTGAATGGTATATTGCAGATCCCATTATTAGTGTAATTGTTGCATTGCTAATTTTAAAAAGTGCATGGAGTGTATTGAAGGCCTCTATTCATGTTTTAATGGAAGGTACTCCGATTACAATTGATCAAGTGAAAGTAAAGGAAGTATTACTTTCTATCGAAGGTGTTAAAGAAATACACGATTTGCATATTTGGACAATAACATCAGGATTAGATTCCTTAACTTGCCATTTACTAATTAAAAATAATGAAAGTGAGCAAAACATCTTACAACAAGCGATAGAATTAATTGAAAATGAATTTAGCATTACACATACAACTATCCAGATAGAAAAAAATAATTTGCAACATAAAGAATTGGATGTTTAGAGTCAATATATTCTACTTGGTATGAAATTATCTTTTTAAAAAGTAGTTCCCAGTTCTTTTGTGTTCCTATTATCTACTCTCAAATCCGACATCGTTACTTTTTAAACTACATTAAAAACGCCTCATTTGATCAACGTTAAAATAAAAGACATTATATTCAGAAAATACTATTCCAATAAACAATTATAAAGAGAATGTAAATTTTTATTAATATTTTGTAAAATTAATTGACCATTGAAAACATCTTTGTTATTTTATTGATATCAAGTTTCGATATTGAAAAACGAAAACGATCTAAGGCGGGATATCATGGAAGACAAGATTTTAAGGAAACTTTTTTTAGGTTTTATTCAAATACATATATTACATCATGCCAAGGAACATCCTATTTATGGATTATGGATGCTGGAAGAACTAAGAGAACATGGATATGAAATAAGT
>Ga0079225_10000782_pt1 | contig 17395 bp, 20 predicted proteins | sample Poulit2012_FD_76344 | JGI IMG/M metagenome (GOLD analysis project Ga0079225, IMG submission 76344) | Agricultural soil microbial communities from Georgia to study Nitrogen management - Poultry litter 2012 | ecosystem: Environmental > Terrestrial > Soil > Agricultural land | place: USA: Georgia... | reverse complement strand
TTTTTCTTTTTTTCTTTTTTGCCACGAATCGTTCACTCCATCTATTTCCCTAGCGTTTCATTTATCGATAACCGTTCTTTTAATCTTTATCTAGTATAACATAATTGAAGATAAACAAGGGAGTGGGCTTCGGGCAAATTCTTTCGAGTCTCTCGTTAATTAAACTGTTACTTTAACTCTTATTCGATTTTCGTTCTTCGATTAATTGATTTAATTCATTCATGGCATCTTTTAACCCACCAACATAATCGATAATTTTGTATGAAACCGCCTCTTCACCGACTAGGTTCGTTCCGATATCACGGGTTAAATTGCCTCGAGCAAACATCAACTCCTTAAAGGTTTCCACGTCAATTTTTGAATGATCGACAACAAAACGAACGACACGGTCTTGCATTTTATCCAAATATTCAAATGTTTGTGGGACGCTTATGACGAGGCCGGTTAAACGAATCGGATGAATCGTCATCGTAGCAGTCGGTGCAATAAAGGAAGTCGTAGCAGCACATGCAATTGGCACACCGATCGAATGACCTCCACCTAAAACAATCGAAACAGTCGGCTTTGACATCGAGGCGATCATTTCCGCTAAAGCTAAACCTGCCTCTACATCACCACCTACTGTATTTAATAAAATAATGACGCCTTCAATTTTTGGGTTTTGTTCAATGGCAATTAGTTGGGGTAATACATGTTCATATTTTGTTGATTTATTTTGTGGTGGAAGTTGCATGTGACCTTCAATTTGACCGATAATCGTCAGGACGTGAATGTTAGAATCAGGAGCGTCAGGAACATTTGTCTGACCTAGTTCTTTAATTTTTTCCACAATACTTGAAGCTTCTTTTGTTTGATCATTCTTTTCTTTTTCGTTCTTTTGTTCCATATTCAACGACCTTTCTGTAATAGATTAGTTTCGTCTATTGTTTGCAGTTGGGAATTTTTCATACAAAAAACCTAACGGAAACTAATTTTCCGTTAGGTTTTCACTCGTCGTTATACTTGTTTCTTGTGATTTACTTTATTTAATTCGAAGGCTTCATGTAACGCATTTACAGCTTTATTCATTTCCGACTGTTTTACAAGAACCCAAATCGTCGTATGACTATCTGCCGATTGCAATACCTTTACACCGACATCGGTAAGGGCTTTTGTTATTTTTGCAGCAACTCCGGGTATACCGGTCATTCCTGCACCGACTGCGGAAACTTTTGCACAGTCTTTCGTTACAGATACAGTATAATTTAAATCGCGTAAAAGCTCAGCAGCATAATCGGCAATCTCATTTGGAACGGTAAACGTAATTTCAGTCGGCGATACGTTAATAAAATCAACTGATATATTCGCTTCAGCCATCGTCGCAAAAACCTTCGCTTGGCTTATGACATCATCTTCTTTTTGTAATACTTTCACTTGCGAAATCCGATCCATATGGGCAATTCCAGTAACGAGACGATCTGGAATATCTACACCGAAAGTGCTCGGACGACTCGTCGTAATTAACGTACCGAAATCTTTCGAATAAGTCGAACGAATTCGAATTGGCACCTCTGCTTGCATCGCTATTTCGACCGCACGCGGATGAATTACTTTCGCACCTTGATAAGCTAAGTTACAAATCTCTGTATAAGTGACGACATCGATTGGCTGAGCAGACTTCACAAGACGGGGGTCTGCTGTCATTATACCATTTACATCGGTGAAAATATCGATATAACTTGCCTTTAACGAGGCAGCAAAAGCGGCAGCAGAAGTATCTGAACCACCTCGTCCGATCGTCGTAATTTCTCCCTTTTCTGTTCGGCCTTGGAATCCAGCAACGACAACGACATCGTTCGATTTAAACTCTTGCTGAATTCGCTTAGGCTTTACTTGTTTAATTTTTGCTTCTGTATAATCATCTGTTGTGATCAGTCCGGCTTGGGCTCCTGTTAGAGCGACCGCTTTAATTTGTTCACGACGTAATTCGTTTGCTAGAACAGTCGAGGATATAATTTCACCAACAGACATTAATAAATCGAGTTCACGTTTTTCATTTTTCGTCTTCGGTGGATCGACCATTTCCACGAGTGTATCGGTCGCATAAGGGTTAGGTTTTCGACCGAGGGCCGAAACGACGACAAGCACTTTATAACGTTGTTCTAACGCTTCTTTAATTTTCCGAATTACATGACGACGACTTTCTTTACTTTCAACTGAAGTACCACCAAATTTTTGCACTAATAATCGCATACGTGACCCTCTTATACTAAATTATTTTTAACTAAGGACTGAGCAATTTGAATGGTGTTCCATGCAGCACCTTTTACTAAGTTATCAGAAACAATCCACATATGGAATCCTTTTGGATCATCTAGGTCTTGGCGAATTCGACCGACGAAAACACCTTTTTTCTCTTGAGCTTCAAGAGGTGTCGGATACGTCTGAGTCGAAGGATCATCTTCTAAAATAATTCCTTCACCTTGAGCGATCGTTTCTTTAAATTCCTCTACTGTAATTCCTTCTGTATTTGTTTCGACGAATAAACTCTCGGAATGGGAAGAGAAAACTGGTAAACGAACGCACGTTGCTGCAACTTGTAAATCGGGTTCGTTCATAATTTTTTTCGTTTCATTAATCATTTTCATTTCTTCTTTTGTATAGCCGTTTGCTTCAAATAAATCGATTTGTGGCAATGCATTAAAGGCAATTGGATAATGCTTTTCATCCCCACCAGCTGGTAAAATGTTCGCTTCCATTTCTTCTCCAGCAAGATATTGCTTCACTTGTTGACGTAACTCATCCTCAGCAGCTAAACCTGCTCCGGATACCGCTTGATAGGTCGAGACGATTACTCGATTGATTCCGTATTTCTCTTGGATTGGCTTTAATGCTACGACCATTTGAATCGTTGAACAATTTGGGTTTGCAACGATTCCTTTATGATTTTTTAACGCCTCTTCATTTACTTCTGGAACGACAAGAGGCACATCTTCATCCATTCGATAAAAGCTCGTGTTATCAACGACTACTGCGCCACTTTTTACTGCAGCAGGCGCTAACTTTTCCGATACAGCTCCTCCTGCTGAGAAAAACGCGATATCAATTCCATCGAATACATCTTCTGTCGCTTCTTGTAGTGTAATTTCCTCGCCATTTACTTCGATTTTTTTACCTGCTGAACGTTTTGAAGAAAAAAGTTGAATATCTTCTATGTTAAAAGGCTTTTCTTCCAAATATTTAATAATGTTTTGGCCGACGGCTCCTGTTGCTCCTACAACTGCTACACGATAAGCTTTTTCCGTTGTCATTTCATCGAGTCCCCTTCCACAATATAAAATAAAAAGTGTTCAAAACGTACTGTAACTCTTATCTTATCATAGATTTAAAGAAATAAGGAATGTTTTTATATATTTTTTCCTTTTACATTAAAACGATTTAAATTGCTCCTAGATTAGTTTATTTTACGTATAACTTCTTTAAAAGTGAAAAATAAAAAAAGAACACCCTCCACGAATCTACATTTCAATCCATTCGCAAAGGATGTTTTTTACTCTTTAAAATCGACTAAAATAATATCTTTACCAATCTTTTTTATTTTATTCCAAGGTACTTTTGTTTGGGGTTCGTTTTTTCGTAAACCGAACCAACTGTATGTAGGGACGATTAACGATTTAATCTCCCCGGTCTCTTTATCAATTTGTAAATCCGTTTGCCCTAAAATGCCTAGTCGTGACCCCGATTGAATATTAATAATTTCCTTCCCACTTAAGTCTCCATATCGCAAAACAGTTCACCCCTTTTCATATGATTATGAAAAGGGACTGATGAATATGCCTTTTTATGCTGGCTTTATAACAGCTTCGGCCCTTTTTCCGGAAAAGATATGGTCTAATGTTTTTCGAATCATTTGTAAATCTACTTCATCGATTTCCTTAATAATATCGTCTAGACTCTTATGGCGTTGGAGTAACAACTCATTTCGTCCGTTACGGGACATACGACTGCTTGTATTTTCTAAACTTAATAAAATATTTCCTTTAAGTTGCTCTTTTTTATTCGTTAATTCAGTTTCTGTCAAGCTTTCCTCATATAACTTAGTAATTGTTTCATCAATTGCTTTTCTTAATTGAGGAAGTTGTTCATTCGTCGTTCCAGCATAAAGCCCTAACATTCCATTATCGACATAGGCGTTATGGTAGGAGAAGACAGAATAAGCAAGGCCACGTTTTTCACGGACTTCTTGGAATAAACGAGAACTCATTCCATTTCCTAATGTACTGTTAATAATAGCTAGGCTAACGAGTAAATCATCGTTAGCTGCTAGACCAGGATAGCCGATACAAAGATGGGCTTGTTCAATCTCTTTTTCATAGATGATTGTATCGAATTCGTAGCTCGGTGTAATGGTTGCATGGCTTTTCCCTTTACGTTCTAAAGGTAAAAATAAATCTTCAATATCCTTTATAAACGATTCGTCAACGTTTCCAGCAACAGAAATGACGATATTTTCAGGAATATAATAGTCGTTCATATATTCGAGTAAAGATTCGCGCGTCATATTGATGACATGGGTTTCTGATCCTAAAATGGAGCGTCCAAGAGGATGGTTACCATACATTGCCTTTGACAATAAATGATGGACATGATCATCCGGTGTATCTTCGTACATTTTAATTTCTTCGGTGATCACCTTCTTTTCCCTTTCAAGTTCATCTTCGGGGAAAGTAGAGTTAAAAAACATATCGCTTAAAACTTCTAAGGCATATCGTTTATAAGAATCTAAAACTCTTGCATAATAACATGTATATTCTTTTGCTGTAAATGCGTTAACATGGCCACCGATTGCATCGAAGGCTTCAGCAATTTCTTGGGCTGTTCGATTTTTTGTCCCTTTGAAAAACATATGTTCAAGAAAGTGTGAAACGCCGTTATTTTCTTCTCTTTCATTACGAGACCCGGTTAAAATCCAAATTCCAATGGAAACAGAACGAACATGAGGTACTTTTTCTAATACGACTCGTACTCCATTACGTAATGTATAGGTTTCTATCATTTTTGCATCCTCCTCAAGAGCTATCTCGATTCATCTAGCAATCGTTCTACGGTATCGATCCGGTAACTTTCTTCTTTTATTTGTTCTATTAACTGTTCAAGTCCCTGAGCGACAGGTGTTGTTGGGTGCATTAAAATCATTGCACCAGGATGAAGGTTTTTCATAACCCGGTTTATCATAACAGAAACCGACGGATTCTTCCAATCTATTGTATCGACAGTCCATAAAATAGTCTCCATATTTGCTTCATGAGCATATTGAACAACAAGGTTATTAAAACTTCCGCTTGGAGGTGCAAAATAAAGTGGACGTTCCTTTGTAATTGCTTCGATTATCGTATTTGTATCTTCGATTTGCTTTTGAATTTCATCTTTCGATAATGTAGCCATATCCGGATGGTTGTAAGCGTGATTTCCAATTAAATGGCCCTGTTCTTGAATCATTCTCACATATTCTTTATTTTCCTTTGCCCATTTTCCCTCAAGGAAAAAAGTAGCTCTCACATCTTTTTCTTTCAACGTTTTTAAAATTGTCGGTACATGCTCTGTACCCCAAGATACGTTAATTAAAAACGCTACCATTTCTTTTTCTGGATGCCCTCGATAAATCGGTGCTGCAGGTAAATCTTTCAAACTAATTTTTGGTGAAATCTCTTTAAATTGGAGAAGCTCCGGGTCGAACTTGCCTTTTTTCTTCATTGCTTTATACGATTCGTCAACCCGGACTTGAAGCCCATTTCTTCCAGGGGTCTTCTTCCATACTCGGTCGATATACGCATCTTGAGGAGGTTCTTCGTATTTTTCTACATTAGCTTTAATCTCTTCTAAAAGAGTATCCTTCGTTTGAAAAGCTGGTAAATGTAACGATTCTCCTAATTTACTTACAATTAGTAAAAAAAATACGATACATATGTAAAATAAAACAACCTGTAAACGTCGCATATAATCGCCTCCTACTTTACTTTATGACAGGCAAGTAAATTCATGCCAAACGTAAAAAAGGAGGCTAAAAATAAAAAAGAAACTGGCAACCCAGTCTCTCCCTTATTTATATAAATTTAGCGTGAACTAAGTCGTTCCTTACCTTCGCGCTGTTCTGGCAGTACATCGCGACGTGATAAATTCACACGACCTTGATCGTCAATTTCGCGAACCTTTACCATAATTTGATCGCCAACGGATACGACGTCTTCTACGCGATTGGTACGCTTATTTTGTAATTGTGAAATATGGACGAGGCCATCTTTACCTGGGAAAATTTCTACAAATGCACCGAACTTTTCAATTCGTTTTACAGTTCCTAGATAGATTTCCCCGACTTCTACTTCACGAACTAAGTTTTCGATAATTTCTTTCGCTCGTTCGTTCATTACTTCATCTGTCGATGAAATAAAGACACTTCCATCTTGCTCGATATCGATTTTTACGCCAGTTTCATCGATAATTTGATTGATCTGTTTTCCGCTTGGACCAATAACGTCGCGAATTTTTTCTGGATCAATGGTTAAAGTAATAATTTTTGGAGCGTATGGCGACAGTTCTGGTCGTGGTTTGTCAATTACTTCTAACATAGAATCTAAAATTACTTTACGAGCTTTTTTCGCCTCTTGTAAAGCTTCTTTTAAAATATCTTCGGACAATCCTTCGATTTTAATATCCATTTGCAAGGCAGTAATTCCTTTTTCAGTCCCGGCTACTTTAAAGTCCATATCTCCGAGCGCATCTTCAAGACCTTGGATATCTGTTAAAATTGAGTAATCATCTCCGTCTTTTACAAGCCCCATCGCAATTCCGGCTACTGGTGCACTAATTGGAACTCCTGCATCCATTAATGCTAGGGTACTAGCACAAATACTCGCTTGGGAAGAAGACCCATTTGATTCTAGAACTTCTGATACGAGACGAATCGTATATGGGAATTCCTTTTCCGGTGGAATGACTCGTTCTAACGCTTTTTCCCCTAAAGCTCCATGACCGATTTCTCTACGACCTGGACCACGAATTGGACCGGTCTCTCCTACGCTAAATTGTGGAAAGTTGTAATGGTGCATGAAACGCTTCGACTCTTCTAACTCTAAACCGTCTAAAATTTGTACGTCCCCTAAAGCTCCTAACGTACAAACACTTAGGGCTTGAGTTTGTCCACGGGTAAATAAACCAGAACCGTGCGTTCGTGGTAAAAGACCGACTCTCGATGCTAATGGACGAATCTCATTTGGTTTCCGACCATCGGGGCGAATTTTTTCCTCTGTGATCAAGCGACGAACTTCATCTTTTAACATTTCGTCCATTGCTGCTTCAGCGTGAGTTAAGAGTTCTTCATCTTCTTCGGCCTCAGCTTTTTCTTCAAAGTATGTTAATGCCTCTTCTTTAACCGCTTCGATAGCTTCTTCACGAGCATGTTTTTCTTTTACTTGAATTGCATCGATTAATTTTTGTTCGAATTTTTCTTTCGCTTCTTGTTTTACTGCTTCATCTGTTTCGAATACAGTTATTTCTGACTTTTCCTTACCAACTTCTGCGATAATTTTTTCTTGAAATTGTACGAGGCGTACGATTTCTTTATGTGCAAATAACATTGCATCTAAAATGACCTCTTCTGGTACTTCATTTGCACCAGCTTCTACCATATTAATTGCATCTTTCGTACCCGCAACCGTTAAATCAAGTTCACTTACTTCTTGTTGTTCGACGTCTGGATTAATGACAAACTCACCATCGACTAATCCGATGTTAACACCAGCGATTGGACCATCAAAAGGAATGTCTGATACACAGAGCGCAACGGAGGAACCAATCATTGCTGCAATTTCTGCTGAACAGTCTTGATCGACACTCATCACCGTGCTAATTACTTGTACTTCATTTCGGAATCCTTCCGGAAATAATGGACGAATTGGTCGGTCGATTAAACGAGAGGAAAGAATTGCTTTATCACTTGGACGTCCTTCCCGTTTGATAAATCCTCCCGGAATTTTACCCACTGCATATAATCTTTCTTCATAATTTACCGTTAGTGGGAAAAACGGTAGATCTTTCGGTTCCTTGGAAGCTGTTGCTGTTGCAAGCACCGCAGTATCTCCGTAATGGACCATACAGGCACCATTTGCTTGCTTTGCTAGCTCCCCGATTTCTACAGTAAATGGTTTCCCATTAATTTCTGTAGAAAATACTTTCTTTTCATCTGTCATTATTAAAAGTACTCCTTTCAATACTACTCACATTTTATAAAACCCGTTGAAATATATATTTACTTCTGTAAATTAGGCTTATTCTATATTATAGCCTACATTATACTTTTTTACATTGAATGAAAATGTTTTTCCTCCTTATGCAAGTTCCGTTTATATTAAAAATTCCACAAGTACTATTAGTTTATCATATGAATTATGTTTGTTCGATTAAAATAAGTCAATTTGCAAAACAATTCAAACTTCGTATTGCTATTTTTAATTAATAGCGTAAAATATGAATTGAGTAAGCGATTTCATTGGAGGAACTATTATATTTAGGAGGATGAAAAAGTGAGTAAAAAGGTGCTTATTTTAATTGGTGATGCTGTTGAGTCGTTGGAAATTTATTATCCATATTACCGTTGTTTAGAAGAAGGATTTGAGCCGACGATTGCTGCTTCTGAAGTTCGTAAAATTCATACCGTTGTACACGATTTCACAACTTGGGAAACGTACACTGAAAAGCCCGGTTACTTAATCGATGCTCACATTGCCTTTAATGAAGTTAATCCTGAAGTTTACGATGGTCTCTTTATTCCTGGTGGCCGTTCACCCGAACATATTCGGATGAATGAACACGTACCGAAAATTGTAAGTCATTTTTTTGAAACAAATAAACCTGTTGCCTCTGTCTGTCACGGTAGCCTTGTACTAACGACTGTTCCCGAACATATTAAAAATCGGGAGATGACCGCATATATTGCATGTAAGCCAGAAGTACAAGCTGCCGGTGCGACGTATATCGATGAAATGGTTCATGAAGAAGATAATCTTATCTCCGGACATGCTTGGCCAGATTTGCCAGATGTAATGCGCTTATTTATTAATCAATTAAAAGAAAGTTAAATTTCTATTTAAATGTAAAAATGCAACGTACAGAGACAGGCACAGAATTATCCTTAAATGAATGGATGGACTGAAATCTATGATGTAAGATCTCAATCCGTTCATATTTTATTTAGAGATTTTTCCCCGGTTTGGCAACATACTTATTTAGGTTTATCCTTATTAACACAGTACGCTCTTTATTTTATGCAAAGTTTTACTAACAGCTTATTAAGGTATTTTCTTGCTAGGAAAGTATTGAAGAAACTTTACTCAATATATCCCCGATATAGGAAAGTTTTGAACGGATCGTTTATTCACTTACCTGGATTGATGTTGCCACTGGATTAAATAAGATGATGTTGCTGATTCATTTACCTGGTGGTGCGCTCTATTGTATAAGTGTGAACACTTTTGACTGTACACTTACCCGATGGTGCACTCCAGTGAGTAGGAACGGGTGTTATTTCTCATTAATTTACTCGCTGAAAGGCTCCAATGAGTAAGTTGAGACGCTTAAGCACCTATACTTACCCAATAGAGCGTCCCATTAGGTAAGTGTAAACGAAAACTACTGCAAACTCACTCAGTAGAGGCTTCCACTGTGTAGGCCGGAGTTTTATTTTAGCTTAACTTACTCGGTAGAAGCCTCCACTGTGTAAGCTGTAGTACTATTTTTGCTTACCTTACCTGGTGGCGCGCTCTCATGAGTAGGTCGAAGTGTTATTTCTTATTAACTTACTCAGTAGCTCGATCCACTGGTGAAGATGTAAAGGTTTTCTTATATACTTACTCAGCAACAGCGCTAGCTAGGTAAACTTAAACAAAAGACTTATAACTTACTCAATGAAAGCCCACAGAGAATAAAATCAAGCGCTTTACTATATCGATTTTCTTAACGGAGTTAGTATGCTGGGCAAGTAATGTAAAAAATATAAAAAACGGTGCTCAGTCTAACTGAACACCGTCTCTTTTTACTACCTACTTTATGAATTAGTGACGTAAACCTAATTTTTGAATTAACTCACGGTAACGTGTAACGTCTTTATCACGTAAATAAGCAAGTAAATTACGACGTTTACCTACCATCTTTAAAAGTCCACGACGAGAATGGTGATCCTTTTTGTGATCTTTTAAATGTTCGTTTAAATTATTAATTTCTTCTGTTAAAATAGCGATTTGAACTTCTGGTGAACCTGTGTCGTTATCATGAATTTTAAATTCATTAATAATTTCCGCTTTTCTCTCTTTTGAAATTGACATGTTGTTTAGCCTCCTTTATTCTCTATATTCCCTTTAGCCTAGCAAATCGTTGGAGAGTCAATTTGCCAAGCAAAAGGTTCGTAATTAATAGATTAACTTGTTTTAAAAAATATTGCAACTATTAGGCGAAAAAAGCTCGAATCTTTTCTTCATCTTGTTTTAATTGGGCGATAATTTCTTCTACTCCGGAAAACTTCTTTTCTTCCCGAATAAATTGATGCCACTCGACTGTTAAAGTTTCTCCATAAATCGTTTCATTAAAATCGAAAATATTTACTTCTAATTTTAGTTCACTTCGATCATCTGTAAAAGTTGGGACGACACCTAAATTCGCCATACCTTCATATACTTGATCATTAAAGTGAACTTTTACAGCGTAGACGCCTTGTTTTGGCAAAAATTTATCCTCATCGACTTTAATGTTAGCCGTTGGAAACCCTAATTGGCTACCACCTCGATTGTCGCCCCTTACGACAGTCCCGGTCGATTCATAGACTCTACCTAATAAGTTTGGTATTTCATGGACGGCTCCTGAACGTAATAACTCACGGATTCTTGTTGAGCTAATTTTATCAGCGCCGTTTTCTAACTTTTCTACTACAGTTGTGTGAAAACGTCCTTGGGCCATTTCATCAATGTTGTCCATGTTGCCTGCCCCTTTATGACCGAACGTATAGTCGAAGCCAGCAACAAGATGAGTGATATGTAATCCGACGATAAAGTGATCTAGAAAAGTCTGTGGCGACAATTTCGAAAGCTCTTCATTGAACGTTATAATGTATAGGTAATCAACGCCCATTTCTTTTAATATTTTCTGTTTTTCCTCTAATGTCGTTATATAACGCACCTTTTCTTCCGTTCGTCTAAGAATAACGGAAGGGTGGGGGTGGAAACTAATAACAGCACTTTTTTTATTTTCGACCTGTGCGATATCGAGGGCTTGTTGTATTACGGCACGATGTCCTCGATGAATACCATCGAAAAATCCAATCGCTGCAACTGTATCTTCTATATCATCCTTTTGTAAGTCGTGGGGATACGTTAATTCGATGTACTTCACTATTATTCACCTTCATTCTTGTACATGTTAAACACTCTTACCGGTTTGATTTCCTTTTCATTCTGCGAGTGATGTTTATAGATTGCCAAGAGTTGATTGTTGTGCATTACTAAGAAGGGACTTTGTTTCATTTCCGTCGGTCGCTTCAATTTCTGTCCAAGTAACACACGACGTTTTATATTAGCTGGAACTTGCCATACCGGTAAGTGTTGTAGGCCACGTTCGATTGGTTCTATAATTGTAGATAGTTTTCCTTCTTCGGCCTTTCGTTCAATTTCTTCTAAAGTCACAGTTTCATCTAGCGTAAATGAATCCGTCTCGATTCGTTTTAAATAAGAAAGATGAGCGGGATAACCTAACTTTTTACCGATATCGACTGCTAACGTTCGAATGTAAGTTCCTTTAGAACACTTTACTTCGATTGTAAACTTCGGATAGGTCCTATCTTTTATTGATGTAATCCGTGTAATATTGTGAATTGTAACGTGTCTTTTAGGACGTGTTACCTCGATATTTTCCCGAGCATATTCATATAATCGCTTTCCCTGAACACGTACTGCCGAATACATTGGCGGAATTTGGACAATTTCACCTAGAAAACTATTCAAAACCGTATCGATTTCTTCCTCGGTTGGAACGTCTACAATTGAAGTAGATTCGACGATTTCACCGTCAGAATCTTCTGTCGTCGTGCTAGTTCCTAAAGAGACTTCAGCTATATAAGTTTTAGGTAATTGTTGCATATAAGGTATTGCTTTTGTCGCCTCACCAATACAAATTGGTAGTACACCTTCTACGTTCGGATCTAGCGTACCAGTATGCCCGATTCGTTTTATTTTTGTAATTCGTCGCATTACTTGCACACAGTCATGGGAGGTATATCCCTTAGGTTTCATCAATGGAATAATCCCGTTCACGGTAACTTTACTCCTTTTTTTGCATACAAATCTGACCTGTTTAACAGATAAACAAGGTCAGATTTGTTTTTTATTCTTTCTTTAATTCTCTTAATATTTCATCGATTCGACTACCGTATTCATGAGCTTCATCGAAAGAGAAAGTGATTTCAGGTACTTTTCGTAAGCGAATTCTTTTACTTACTTCAGAGCGTACAAAACCAGTTGCTTGCTGTAAGCCTGCTAAGGATTCCGTCTTTTCCTCTTCATCACCGAGAACCGAAACATAAACTGTAGCTTGTTGTAAATCGTTCGTAAGTTGTACATCTGTAATCGTTACAAAACCGATTCGTGGATCTTTTAGTTTCTGATTAACAATTTCACCGATTTCCTTTTTCATTTGTTCGGCTACACGACTCGTTCGTAATCGTTCCATTTTTGTCCACCTCATTTCTGTATCATTATAATCGTTCTACTGAGGTAATCGTACGTTCTAATTCAGTATAATGATCGATTCGCTTTAATACTTTTTGAATAACTTGTTCCGCATGGGTTCCATCATTCGATACAGTCACAATCGCCAGCTTCGTCCGTTGCCATAATGACTGGTAATCAATTTCTGCAATCGATACGTTAAAGTCTTGGCGAATATGGTGAATAAGCCGTTGTAAGACAGAACGTTTTTCTTTTAACGATTGCGCTTCATATATATGGCATTCGACTTCTGCATAGACGATCATGTCCGTTCGACTTCTTCCATAATAAAGGCTTCGATAATATCGCCTACTTTAATATCGTTGTAATCTTTGATTGTAATACCACATTCGTAGTTTTGGTCTACTTCACGAACATCATCTTTAAAACGTTTTAACGCTAAAATATCGCCTTCGTGGAGAACGACTCCATCGCGAATTAAGCGTACTTGAGCATTTCGCATAATTTTACCATCCGTTACATAACAACCAGCAATTGTTCCAATTCGCGATACTTTAAAGGTTTCTCGAACTTCAGCTTGCCCAATAACTTTTTCTTCATACTCTGGGTCGAGTAGTCCTTTCATCGCTGCTTCAATTTCTTCGATTGCTTGGTAAATGACACGGTGTAAGCGAATATCGACTTTTTCATTTTTAGCTGCTTTTTGTGCGTTTGCATCAGGACGTACGTTAAAGCCAATGACAATGGCATTCGATGCAGAAGCTAAAATAATATCCGATTCCGTAATTGCTCCTACTCCGGTATGGATAATTTTGATATTTACATTTTCTACTTCAATCTTTTGTAAAGAAGCTGCTAACGCTTCTACAGATCCGTGGACATCTGCTTTAATAATAACATTTAGATCTTTCATTTCACCTTGTTTAATTTGTTCGAATAAATCATCTAAGCTAACTTTCGCTTTCGTTCCACGCGTTTCTTCTAAGTGTTTTTCTTGGCGAGTTTCTGCAATTTGTCGTGCTTGTCGTTCATCACGGAAGACGAGGAATTGATCCCCGGCCAATGGTACTTCACTTAATCCCGTAATTTCTACCGGAGTGGAAGGTCCCGCTTTTGTAATACGTTCTCCTAGATCGTTTACCATCGCTCGTACACGACCGTAAGTGTTCCCAACGACAATGGAATTTCCTACTGATAATGTTCCTTCTTGAACGAGAAGGGTTGCAACGACACCTCGACCCCGATCTAAACGGGCATCGATTACAGTACCAAAGGCCTCTTTATCTGGGTTAGCTTTTAGTTCTTCCATTTCTGCCACGAGTAGTATCATTTCTAATAAATCATCGATTCCATCTCCACGCAAAGCAGAAATAGGTACGAAAATCGTATCGCCACCCCAGTCTTCAGGAATTAATTCGTGTTCCGTCAATTCCTGCATCACTCGGTCAGGGTTCGCATGTTCTTTATCCATCTTGTTAACAGCGACGATAATCGGTACTTCGGCCGCCTTAGCATGGTTTAATGCCTCGACTGTTTGTGGCATTACACCGTCATCAGCCGCAACTACTAAAATAGCAATATCCGTTACTTGTGCACCTCGAGAACGCATACTCGTAAAAGCTTCATGACCTGGTGTATCTAAAAACGTAATTTTCTTTCCATCTCGAGTCACTTGATAAGCACCGATATGTTGCGTAATTCCACCCGCTTCTCCTTCGGTTACTTTCGTTTGACGGATGGAATCTAATAAAGTCGTCTTACCATGGTCTACGTGTCCCATAATTGTAACTACAGCAGGTCGCTCTTTTAAGTCCCGTTCCGAATCCTCTTTACGATATTTATCGAAATCTGTATCTTCTAGAACGACTTCCTTTTCTACTGTAATCCCGTAGTCTTCACAAATTAATTCGATCGCATCATCATCGAGGTCTTGGTTTTTCGTCGCCATAACACCTAAAAACATTAATTTTTTAATAATTTCTGACACATCTTTCTTAATCCTCTGTGCTAATTCATCGACAGTAAGAGCACCGCTATAAACAAGATGGTCGACAGATTCGGTTTGTTGTTTATCTTGTTCTTTTTGTTTTTTACCTTTTTTACTTTTACGCTTTTGTTTTTTAGGTTTTTCTTTTTTCTTTTTTTGTTCTTTATTCGCCCTTTGATTTGTTTGTTCTTGCTTTTTTTCTTCTTTTGGTTCTTCTTTTGATTTTTCATCAAAGATTTCATCTAACTTTATTTGTTCATGTAAGCCGATCGATGACATATGACTCGATACTTCGATGTCCATTTTTGCTAATTGTTCGATCACTTCTTTACTAGAAATGTTTTTTTCTCTTGCATATTCATAAATTCTCATCTTACTCATACGTTCACCCCGCAATTATATTTATAGTAATGTCTGAAATTTTCGTGCAAAACCTACATCTAAAATACCTACTGCAACTCTTGCTCGCTTTCCGATTGCCTTTCCTAATTGATTTCGATTGGCAAATTCAATATAAGGTACGTCATAGTGAGTGCATTTACCAATCAACTGTTTTTTTGTATTTTTTTTCACGTCTGTTGCGATCAGTAAAACATGGATCTTTCCACGTTGTATGTCGCGAAGAATCGTATCGATTCCTGAGCTTACTTTCCGTGCTCGAAAAGCTAAACCGAGCAAATTTAACGCTTGTTTCTCACTCATTTTCCTCGCTCACTAATTGGTCGAGTTCATCATAAATCGAATCGTCGACTTGCATTTTGAAAACTTCATTTAAAATTTGCTTTTCTCTAGCTTTCTGAAATACGTCGCGATCGATTGTTAAATAGGCTCCTCGACCATTTTGTTTGCCGTGGGGATCAACGAAAACTTCCCCTTCTTTCGTCCGAACGATGCGAATCATTTCTTCTTTTGGTTTCATCTCATTCGTAATGATGCATTTTCTTTGTGGAATTTTTCTTTTCCGTGCCATTAAAATGCCTCCTTATTCGAATAAGTAATCATCTTCAGGTAATGACTCTTCTCCATCATCTTCCGTAAGTAAAAAATCATCGGACGATTCTTCTGGCTTAGGTGTTTCTTCTAAAACATCTTCTTCTACTTCTTTCAATTCGCCAAATTCAATACCTGATTCTTTTGCTTCTGATTCACTTTTTATATCGATTTTCCAGCCGGTTAACTTCGCTGCGAGGCGAGCATTTTGACCTCGCTTGCCAATCGCAAGGGATAGCTGGTCATCCGGTACAATTACCGTCGTTGCTCTTTCTTCTTCATCGACTAACACATCGATTACTTCAGAAGGGCTTAAGGCGTTCGATACATAAATAACTGGATCTTCAGACCATTTTACGATATCGATTTTTTCACCATTTAATTCGTTTACGACAGCTTGCACTCGTTGGCCTTTCGGTCCGACACAAGAGCCGACTGGATCTACTTCTGGATTACTTGCATAGACAGAGATTTTCGAACGTTCTCCGGCTTCGCGTGAGATTGACTTTATTTCTACAGTACCGTCGTAAATTTCTGGTACTTCCATTTCAAACAATCGCTTTAGAAGTCCCGGATGAGAACGTGAAATAGATACTTGAGGTCCTTTATTCGTCTTCGTCACCTTTGTCACATATACTTTAATTCGATCGTGAACCTCGTATTTTTCGGATTCGATTTGATCCATCCGAGAAAGTTTAGCTTCAACTTTCCCAATATTTACAAAAACATTATGTGCATCGACTCGTTCTACGATCCCTGTTAATACATCTTCTTCGCGATCGATATATTCTTCATAAATAATATCTCGCTCTGCTTCACGAACACGTTGGGTAACGACTTGTTTTGCTGCTTGGGCTGCGATGCGACCGAAATTTGTCGGTGTTACTTCTTGTTCAACAATATCTCCTATTTCATAACTTAAGTCGATTTCTCTTGCTTCATCGAGATTTATTTCTTCTCGTTCGTTTTCTACTTCGTCTACAACTTTCTTTCGAGCAAAAACTTTCATCGTTCCTTCTTCTTCATTAAATTTTACGGAAACGTTACTTGCTGATTTAAAGTTTTTCTTATAGGCTGAAATAAGGGCTGCTTCTAAAGCTTCTAATAACGTTTCTTTATCAATTCCTTTTTCTTCACTAAGCATCGTTAATGCTTGAAACAACTCACTGCTCAATTTGTTCTTCCCCCTTATAGTATAACAGCAAGTCTTGCTTTGGCGATTTTATCATATGGAATCTCTACTTGCTTTTTCGTATGTTTAAACTTGTATTCAATCGTTACGATGTCATCTTCAACCTTTAATAAAGTACCTTCATATTGCTTCTCTCCGTCGATGTGAACATAAAGGGAGACGAAAACATTTTCGCCAATATGGTCGATTAAATCTTGCTTCGTCTTTAACGGACGTTCCGCACCTGGAGAGCTAACTTCTAAATAATAGCTTCCCTTTATTAAATCTTCCTCGTCTAATTTCTCGCTTAATTTTTCTGAAACGATACTACATTCATCTAAATCGACACCACCTTTTTTGTCGATATATACTCGTAAAAAGTGATCGTTTCGTTCACGAACAAACTCTAAATCGAATAAAGATAAATTCCGTTCATCTAGAATTGGTTCGATTAACTTTTCTACATTCTCTAAAAGACTTTTACTCATCGTTCTCACTCCT
>Ga0079225_10000781_pt1 | contig 17397 bp, 15 predicted proteins | sample Poulit2012_FD_76344 | JGI IMG/M metagenome (GOLD analysis project Ga0079225, IMG submission 76344) | Agricultural soil microbial communities from Georgia to study Nitrogen management - Poultry litter 2012 | ecosystem: Environmental > Terrestrial > Soil > Agricultural land | place: USA: Georgia... | reverse complement strand
TCGAGCAGGCCGCCGCGGACAGCGAACTCACCGCGCCGCTCCACCATGTCCACTCGGGTGTAGGCCGCGGCGCGCAGCCCGTTGATGACCTCGTCCATCGGTACCGACTGGCCGGCGCGCAACGCCACCGGTTCCAGGTCGCCCAGACCGGCGACCACCGGCTGCAGTACGGCCCGCACCGGTGCCACCAGCACCTTGATCGGGCGTGCCGAGCCACCGGCGCCGTAGTCCTGCGCATCGCCGGTCGGGTCCTGGCCGGCATCTGCGTGGGTGTGCGTGAGCCGGCGCAGCACGGCGATCCGCCGGGCGACAGTGTCACTGCGCGGGGAGAGGCGCTCGTGCGGGAGGGTCTCCCAGGCCGGAAAGACCTCGACATCGGCGATATTCAGATAGGCACCCAGTGCGGTCCGCAGCTCATCGGCCGCCCGTCCGGTCGCGGTGACCACCACCAGGGGCCGGTCCCCGCGCTCGGCGAGATCGGCCAGCAGCGCCGGCCGGGACCCGGTGGCGGCGGAGATGTCCAACCGGCCGCGGGCGGCGCTCTCCTGCAGCATCTGGGTGAGCGCGGCGTCTGCGCGCAGCGCGGGCAGCAGTCCGGCCAGGGTCATGGGGGTCCTCGTTCGATCGAAGCAACGTGGGCAGCAGCAACGCGGGCGGCTGGGCCCAGCGGGGGACAGGCGGTTGTGGGCAGCACTTTTGGCCCGACACCTGCTGGCAGCGACGTATGCGAGGCGCTACAACGGGTGCGGGTTACCCGCCCCTCATCCTACCTTCCCCACCCCGTCGGGCCTACCCGCCGGTGACAGTGCCCACACCCAGAACCTGACCGTCACCATCCAGTGCCTGGACCTGGAGCTCACCGGCGCGGGCCGCTGCCGGTGCGTCCAACCGAAGGACGGTCTCGAAGCCCTCCTTGTCGCCCGCGGCGACCTGCGCACCGGAACTGTCCACCACCCGCCAGGTGACCACCTCGGTGGCACCGTTCCAGCTCACGTGTACCGCATCGCCCTGATCCGCCCGCTGCAGCACCGCGGCCGGGTCGGTACTGGGGGTACCGGTCCACTCCACCCGGTGAGCCCGGTAGGAAGTAACGCTGAGCTCCTCGGGGATGGCCCCGTCCACCAGCACCTCACCGTCGCCGGCCATCAACGTGTAGCGCGGAACGCTGCCCCACCCCACGAGCACCTCACCGCCAGCCAACTCCTGGAAATTGGCCTGGCTCTGAGAAAAGATCTCCTCGGGGTGGAGGTACTCCCGGGCCAGCTCGGCGGTCATCGCCGTCTCATCCAGCTCCAGAGCGATCCCGCGCGTGACGTCCCGGGAGGTGTCCCCGCACTCCCCGCCGTTGTCCAGCAGCGTCAGGGTGCCATCGGCACTACGGCGGGCGTCGTGCTGCTTGATGAAGAAGGTGTCGGTGCCCATCGTGTAATCACTCTCCCGCCCGCCCAGGCGCCACTGCACGCTGGCGGTCTGGCGATCCAGGGAGTACACCGCGCAGGTGTGCCGGGCGGAGATGAGCAGGTCGCCGTCGTCGTCGACCTCCACCGAGTTGGCGTGGAAGTAGTCGTACATGTCCTCGCTCTCGGCGGCAGGCAGGTAGGACTCGGCCAGGGCCACTTGGCCCACGCTGTGCCACTCGTACACCATCGCCCCGGTGGCAACGTCGATCTCCTGGATGACACTGTCGACGACGGTCCCGCTCGCCGGGCCGCCCAGGTGGCTCAGGTCCATCCGGACCGGTTCGTAGGCGATCAACAGCACGGTGCCCTCCTCGGTGAGGCGGACCTCGTGGGAGTCGGCGTCGTACCCACCGGCCATGTTGACCCGGGCGACCTCCTGGTAGGCCGAGTTCATGAACACCGCCTCCCCGTAGCCGAACCCGGGCCCCATCACCCCTTCCCACCACGTCAGCACCGGCTCCCCCTGATAGGTCTGCACCTGGACGTCCCGGGCGTCCACATCCTGCAGCGGCAGGAACCACACCGGCTCGCCGTCGTCATCGACCAGCATCGGCCCCTTCTGCCCGAAGCCGTTCTTGACCCCGATAGCGGTCAGATGAGGCCCCCCGTCCGGCTGGGGCGCCACCCCGACTTGCGAGCCGGTGGTCTCTACCTGGGGTGGCTCGATCCCGGGGGCGGAGGGAAACTGCCGCACATACTCCACAGCGAGTTCACTGTCCGGATCGGTTGCGGCACTGCTGACGTCCTGGACCTGCGGCGGTTCCAAGTCCGGCCGCTCGCCGAGTTCGGCCACGGTCAGGGTGTACTGGCCGTCCTGGCCGCCCCGCACCGCGTGGTCGGTGGTGACCGTGACCTGCTCTCCGCCGGTGAACGGTTCGTCGGGCTGGAAGCTCACCCCGTCACCATCGGAGTGCTCGATCAGAGTGCCGGTGTGCTCCCCGGAGTCCGAACCGGCGACCGTGACTTCACCCAGGTCCTCGGGGTCGAGTCCGCGAAAGCTGAGCTGGGCCTGCGGATGGACCACGGCGGTGTGGGGGGCGGGGAAGGCCGAGATCTGACCCGAGGCCACATCGATCGGGGTGGCTACCGGCGGTTCGGCCGGGGACGTGCGGCTCAGCTGGGCGTAGGCCACCACGGCGGCGGCCACCAGCATCAGCATGCCGAGCACAACTACGGTGCGCCGCCCGCGGGGCGGGCCGGCTCGGCGTTCGGGTGGCACCATCGGTCCCGCCGCGTCGCGGGGGTGGGCATCTGCGCCGCGGTCAGCGCCTGGGTTTGTCACGGCCCCTACTGTCCTGCCTGGGACCTCGGAGCGCGACGTGGCACGCCGCTTCGGCACCCCAGAACCTGCTGCACTATGCTCCCGGCGAAAAGTCTCAGCCCTATAACGCTTGACAACGACCATTGCGTCCGGGAACCGGCGTACTGTGTACTGGCACATGTTCCGGACCGGTGCAGGACCAAAGTTGCCCTGGAACCCGGGGGAACCATGTGAGGAACCAGCGGACGTGACCCGTTCGAAGACAAAGGAGAAGGTTCTGTGACTCTCAAGACCAGAGGCGCTGGCCTCGTTGCCACGGCGGCAGCGGCTGCGCTCGTTCTCGCCGCGTGTAACGGCGGTGACGGCGGTGAAGACCCGGACACGAACGGTGAGGACCCAGGCGCCAACGGCGAAGCTGCCGCCGGCGGTGAGTTCTCGATCTACAACTGTGAACCGCAGGACCTGATGGTGGGGAACTCCTCCGAGGTGTGCGGTTCGATGGTCCTGGAACAGCTCTACAGCGGGCTCACCTCGGTGGACTACGACACCGGTGAAGCCGCTCCGCTGGTCGCCACTGACTGGGAGAGCGACGACGCGATCAACTGGACCTTCAACCTGCGCGATGACTTCACCTTCCACAACGGTGACCCGGTCACCGCGCAAACGTTCGTGGACACCTGGAACTGGGTGGTCGACCCCGACAACGCTCAGGGCAACGCAAGCTTCCACGACCTGTTCGTCGGCTACGACGAGGTAGTCGAAGGCGAGGCCGAGGAGATGTCCGGTGTCCAGGCAGTGGATGACACCACCCTGGAGATCGAGCTCACCGAAGAGTTCTCCCCGCTGCCGCTGATGCTCAGCTACACCGGTTTCTACCCGCTGCCGGACGAGGCCTTCGAGGACATCGAGTCCTTCCAGGAAGCCCCGATCGGCAACGGTCGCTACCAGATCGACGAGAACGGCTGGCAGCACGACGTCGAGATCGGCATGGACCGCTACGAGGACTGGCCCGGGGAAGATCCGGGTGTGGCCGACCGGATCGTATGGCAGATCTACAACGACCTGCAGACCGCCTACCTCGATGTGCAGGCCGGTGAGCTGGACATTCTCTCCGGCATCCCGCCGGAGCGGCTAGCCACGGTCGATGACGAGTTCGGCGACAACGTCCTGGAGTCCGAGAGCTCCTCGTTCTCCTACCTCGGCTTCCCGCTGTACCAGGAAGAGTTCCAGGACCCGGACCTGCGGCACGCACTGTCCCTGGCGATCGATCGCGACGCGATCATCGAAACAATCTTCAACGGTGCGCTGACCCCGGCCACCGCGGTGATCCCGCCGGTGCTCGAACAGCACCGTGAGGACGCGTGCGAATACTGCCACTTCGACCCCGAAGAAGCCGCATCCCTCTATGAGGCAGCCGGCGGGCCCTCGGAGATGACGATCTACTTCAACTCCGGTGCCGGTCACGAGGAGTGGAGCGAAGCGGTCGCGAACATGTGGCAGGAGCACCTGCCCATCGACAACATCACCTTCGAGTCCCTGGAGTTCGCCCAGTACCTCGACCAGCACGAAGCTGAAGAGGTCACCGGTCCATACCGCTTGGGTTGGGTGCTGTCCTACCCGAGCCCGCAGTACGCGATGGAACCGATCTACACCACCGGTGTGGCATCGAACTACGCCCAGTACTCCAATGAGGACTTCGACAGCCTGATCAGGGAGGCGAACGGAGAACTCGACTTCGATGCGGCCACCACCCTGTACCAGGAGGCCGAGGACATTCTGCTGGAGGACATGCCGATCATTCCGCTGTGGTACGGCTTGACCCACACGGTGCACACTGACAACGTCAGTGACATCGAGGTCGACCCCCGCACCTTCGTACGGGTCGAGCAGATCCAGGTCAACCAGTAGTAGAGACCAGTAACGTGGGGGCCGTCCGAGTCGGACGGCCCCCACGCTCTGGTCAAGGACAACGATGACGCGATATGTGATCCGGCGGATCCTGCAGTTCATCCCGGTAGTACTGGCCGCGACGTTCCTGGTCTACGCACTGGTCTTCGCGATCCCCGGCGATCCGATCCGGGCACTGTCCGGTGATCGCCCGCTGAGCGATGCCGTCCAGGACACCCTGCGCGACCGGTACAACCTCAACGACCCGTTATTGCTGCAGTACGGCAAGTACCTGCTGGCCGTGGTCCAAGGTGACTTCGGCACGACGTTCCAAGGCCGGGATGTCAGTGACATCATCGCCCAACGATTCCCGGTTTCGTTGCGCCTGGCCGTGGTCGCATTCATTATCCAGGGGATCATCGGTATCGTCGCCGGCATCCTGGCCGCGCTGCGGAACAAGGGGTTCATGGACACCCTGGTCCAGGTCTCCACCGTGGTCCTGGTAGCCATCCCCACCCTAGTCTTCGCCTTCCTGTCCCAGGTGGTCTTCGGCCTGTACCTGGGCTGGTTTCCCGTGGCCGGCATCGGCCAGGGCTGGTACAGCTACCTGCTGCCCGGGTTCGCCCTCGGATCGGTCTCGATGGCCCTGATCGCCCGGCTGGTGCGCGCCTCCCTGGCGGAGAGTCTGAATGCCGACTATGTCCGCACCGCCACCGCGAAGGGGATGAAACGCAGCCGCGTCGTCGGCCGGCACGCCCTGCGCAACTCACTAATCCCGGTCGTCACCTTCATGGGCGCCGACCTGGGGGCGATGCTCGGGGGCACCATCATTATCGAGACGGTATTCAACCTGCCCGGCCTCGGCGGAGAGGTCTTCCGGGCCATCAACGCCCAGGAGGGCACCGTCGTGGTGGGTATCGTGACCCTCTTCGTATTGTTCTTCGTGGTGATCAACCTGATCGTGGACATCCTTTACGCCTACCTCGACCCGAGGATCCGTTATGAGTGAAACCCAGGCGGGCCAGGATCAGGCCACCGCTACCGAACAGGCCCAGGCCGGCGGGGACGTGGCCACCTCGAGTCTGTGGGGCGATGCCTGGCGCCAACTGCGCAGCAGCCCGATGTTCATCATCTCCGCACTGCTGCTGGTGACATTCATCGTGATGGCGATCGCACCGCAGCTGTTCACCAGTGTCGATCCGCGCAGTTGCCCACTGTCCAACTCCCTGCAGCGACCCGGTGGGGACCACTGGTTCGGCACCGATGTCCAAGGGTGTGACTATTACGCCCGCGTGGTCTACGGCGCCCGTATCTCGATGACCGTAGGCATGCTGGTCACCGCCGGCACCCTGCTGATCGCCATCGTGCTCGGCCTCGTTGCCGGGTTCTACGGCGGCTGGATCGACGCGATCATCTCCCGTGTGGTGGACATGGTGTTCGCGCTGCCCTTTATCCTTGGCGCGATCGTGTTCCTGAACGTGATCGAGAACCGCGGCGTCTGGCAGATCTCGTTCGTCCTGATCATCTTCAGCTGGACCACGATGACCCGCCTGATGCGCTCGTCGGTGATCGCGGCAAAATCCAACGAGTACGTCTCGGCCGCTCGTGCGCTGGGCGCCAGCGATGTACGCATCATGCGTCAGCACATCCTGCCCAACGCGCTGGCACCCCTGGTGGTCTACGCCACGGTGTTTATCGGTCTGATCATCGCCGCCGAGGCCACCCTGACCTTCCTCGGCGTCGGTGTGCAGTTGCCCTCGATCTCCTGGGGCCTGCAGCTCTCCGAGGCACAGAGTCGCATCCTCACCCACCCCCACCTCGTATTGTTCCCCGCGATCTTCGTCGGGCTGACCGTGTTCGCGTTCGTCATGATGGGTGACGCACTGCGCGACGCCCTCGACCCAAAGCAGCGCTGAGGACGCGGAAGAGAGGATCACTATGGCCACCACACACCCCTCCCCCGCACCCGAGCAGGACGCTGGCGAGCCCGCTCCGCTGCTGGAGGTCGACGACCTGCACGTAGAGTTCCGCACCCGCGAGGGCATCGCCAAGGCCGTTAATGGCATCTCCTACACCGTCAACGAGGGAGAGACGCTGGCGGTGCTGGGTGAGTCCGGCTCCGGTAAGTCCGTCACCGCCCAGGCCATCATGGGCATCGTGGACAGCCCGCCGGGCTACATCACCCGCGGTGAGATCCGCTTCCGCGGCAAGGATCTGCGCGCGATGACCGAGGAACAGCGACGCCTGCACCGGGGCGACCATCTGTCGATCATCTTCCAGGACGCTCTGTCCTCGCTGAACCCGGTGTTCCCGGTCGGCTGGCAGATCGCCGAGATGTTCCGGGTGCACCGCGGCCTCACCCGGGCCGAAGGACGCAAGCGTGCGATCGAGCTGATGGACCGGGTTAAGATCCCCGGCGCTGCTCAGCGGGCCGGTGACTTCCCACACCAGTTCTCCGGCGGAATGCGCCAGCGGATCATGATCGCGATGGCGATCGCCCTGGATCCCGAGGTGCTGATCGCCGATGAACCCACCACGGCCCTGGATGTCACCGTCCAGGCCCAGGTGATGCAGTTGCTGGCCGACCTGCAGGCCGAGAGCAACATGGGCCTGATCCTGATCACCCACGACCTGGGCGTGGTCGCCGACGTCGCGGACAAGATCGTGGTGATGTACGCCGGGCGCACGATGGAACAAGCGCAGGTCGATGCGATCTACGGCCGGCCGGCTCACCCCTACACCAAGGGGTTGCTGGAATCGATTCCGCGGGTCGACCTCAAAGGCCAGGAACTGAACGCCATCAAGGGGCTTCCGCCGAGTTTGATGAAGATCCCCTCCGGGTGCGAGTTCGCCCCGCGCTGCCCCTATGTACGGGACCGGTGCCTGGCTGAACGCCCTCAGCTGCGTGAGGTCGAACCCGGCAGGTTCGCATCCTGCCACTACGCCGAGGAGGTCCTCGATGAGCACGCCTGAGTCGGTCGCCAAGGGCGAGATGATCCTGGATGTGCAGGATCTGGTCAAGCATTTCCCGCTCACCCAGGGCATCCTCTTCAAGCGCCAGGTCGGTCACGTCAAGGCCGTCGACGGCGTGGATTTCCAGTTGCATAAGGGCGAGACGCTGGGCATCGTCGGTGAGTCCGGCTGCGGGAAGTCCACTCTGGCGAAGTTGCTGATGCGTCTGGAGGACCCCACCAGCGGCAGTGCCTACTATCACGGCAAGGACATCTACGGCATGCGGGGCAAGGAGTTGCGCCGCATGCGCCGCAACATCCAGATCGTCTTCCAGGACCCGTACGCCTCGTTGAACCCGCGGATGACCGTGGGCGACATCATTGGCGAGCCCTTCGAGATCCACCCGGATGTTGCCCCGAAGGGCGACCGGCGCAAACACATCCGGGAACTGCTCGACGTCGTCGGTCTGAACCCGGAGCACATCAACCGCTACCCGCACCAGTTCTCCGGCGGTCAACGACAGCGGATCGGGATCGCCCGGGGACTGGCCCTGCGCCCGGAAGTGATCATCTGCGATGAGCCGGTCTCAGCGCTCGATGTGTCGGTGCAGGCGCAGGTGATGAACCTGCTGGACCGGTTGCAGGACGACTTCGGGCTGTCCTACATTTTCATCGCCCACGACCTATCCGTGGTCCGCCACATCTCCGACCGGGTCGGGGTGATGTACCTGGGCAAACTCGTGGAGACGGGCACCGAGACCGAGATCTACGAACGGCCCACCCACCCCTACACCCAGGCGTTGCTCTCGGCGGTGCCGGTGCCCGACCCGTCGGTGCGTGGTCAGCGCCAGCAGATCATCCTGCCCGGGGACCCGCCCAGCCCGGCGAACATTCCCAGCGGCTGCCGGTTCCGCACCCGGTGTTGGAAGGCAGAGGATATCTGCGCCGAGCAGGTGCCCGAGCTGAAGGTCCGGCCAGGTTCAGACCACCCCTCGGCCTGCCACTTCGCCGAAACCCGCGGTGACGTCGTCGTCCAGCACTGACCTGCCCTTGGGCCCATGCTCCGGTGGCGGTTTAGGCCCGCGGGGCACCGCCGTCGGTGGCTCGGTCCGGCGGGGCACCGCCGTCGGTGGCTCGGTCCGGCGGGGCACCGCCGTCGGTGGCTCGGTCCGGCGGGGCACCGCCGTCGGCCCGCACCAGGTGCAGCCCCCGCGCTCCGCTGGCGGCCATGGCGCAGACCACCGCCAGGACCAGCACGATCGGGGCGGGGCTGAGCAGGCTGACCAGCCCGGTCCCGGGAAAGCCCTCAGCCAGGTACCGCAGCGCCACCACCGGCGCCGACTGACTGTCCGCGCCGGTGGCCACCAACCGCGTCCACAGCACCTCCTGCGTCCGTAGCAGCACCAGGACAACACTGGCCAGCCCGGCGATCGCCAGGGCCGGCAGCAGGGCAGGCCTGGCGGATCTTCGGACGGCACCGGCCAAGTAGGTGAACAGGAACAGCAGGGGAATGATGAGCAGATGTGGGTAGATCCGCCCCACGGGCAGATCCACCAGCCCCAGCTCCAGCCGATCCAGCACGTGTGTGGTCACCAGAGGCGCCACGCTGACCAACAGCCACGGCGAGAAGAGCAGCAGGACCGCGCTGCTTCGCGCTCCGAACGGACGAAAGTACCCGATGCCGATCCCGGCCAGGGCGCTGAGGGCGATCGTGGGCACCACACCTCGTCCGGCGGCCAGCCACGTACGTCCGACGATGTCGCTGCCCCCGTCCAACACCGACGGACCGAACCAGCCCATCAGCCAGGGCTGCGCCAGTACCAGCGCCGCGGCGAGGACGAGCACGGCGGCGACCAGACCGACCACCCCGGGGAGCCGGCGACCGGCAGGCGCGCCGTACGGATCGGCCCGCAGGTGCAGCCGGGAACCCAGTAGCAGGAGCGTGAGGACTATCCCCAGGATCATCACCGGAACCAGGAGGATCGTGCTCATCGCTGCTGCCGGACCGATGGCCAGGTCCCCGAACGCCCCGTAATAGACGCCCGACATCGGCACCTCGGCAGGGCTGGCCATGGCCGGTGTGGTCATCTGCAGTCCGAGTGCTGCGCCGGCGCCGGCCGCGATGGCAATCCCCAGGCCCAGAGTGTGCTTGCCCGCCGCGGTGCTGGCCTGGCCCACCAGTGCCCCGGCAACTGCGGCGGCACCGATCCAGACTGCGGTGGTACTGGTGATGATGCCCACCGGCTGATCAGCTGCGGGGAAGGTGGCGATGTAGTAACTCAGTGGCGCGATACTGATCAGTGCGATGCCCAGCACTGCCAGCCCCATCCGGTGGGCCCGCGCCGGTACCCGCAGCAGAACCCGTCCCACGGTGTGCCCGATGAGGAAGCCCGCAACTGCCGGCACCAGCCCGGCAGCGATCGCCGGCAGGAGCGTGCTGAACCACTCCGGGTCCAGATGTGCCGTGTAGTTGTCGAAGCCGACGAACGTGGTACTGCCGTCGCGGGCATCGACCTGCTGCAGGCTCAGGATAAGGGTGCGCACCGTAGGGATGACCTGCTGGACCAGCAGCAGGATCAGCGCCGGCAGGATCATCGCTATCGCGATCACTCGACGCGAGTTGCCCGCCTTGCTGTTCATGTACCGACGCTAACCCACCCAGCAGCGCTCCCGATCACGCGACCAGCCCGCCCCGCACCGGCTGCCACCGTCCCTAACCGGCGATGCCCAACAGGTTGGCTCAGCGCGCCGTGTGCCACCTGTTCTGGGCGGTCTCCAGCCCCAGCTGAATCAGGTCGGTCACCGCCTCGGCGGCATCGACCCGGGTGACGGCCACATCGGGCCGGTCGGCGGCCGGGAAGTCCCGCAGCACATAGTCGGCGGCCGTCATCCGGCCTGGCGGGCGGCCGATACCGACCCGTACCCGCAGATAGTTCCGGTCGCCGAGGGCGGAGGTGATCGACTTCAGACCGTTGTGCCCGCCCTCGCCGCCGCCACGCTTCAGGCGCAGCGTGTGCAGCGGCAGGTCGAGTTCGTCATGGACGACGATCAGACGCTCGGTGGTCACCGAGTAGAACCGGCACAGGGATGCGACCGGCCCGCCGGCGAGGTTCATGTACGTGCCCGGCTTGGCCAGCACCACCCGCGGCCCGGGGGCACCGGTGGCGGTGACCCCCAGCCGGCCGTCCAGGACGAGCGCACGGGCCTTGTGCGTGCCGAACTGGCCGGGGACATCCTGGGCCAGGGTGTCGAGCACCATCTGGCCCACGTTGTGCCGGTTCTGGGCGTAGGTGGGTCCGGGGTTCCCCAGACCCACCACCAGCCACGGGCCCGTACTCATACCAGGTGTCAGTCCTCGGAGCTGGACTCGCCGGCCTCAGCGCCCTCGCCTTCGCCCTCGGTGGACTCAGCCTCACCGGCTTCACCTGCGGCGGCGCCGGCCTCGGCCGAGGCGGCGTCGGCCTCCAGGTCTTCCTCGGAGACTCGTGGCACGCTGATGTTGATGACCACAGTTTCGGGGTCTTCTTCGAGTTCCACCCCGGCGGGCAGGGTCAGGTCAGCGGCGCGTACGTACTCGCCTTCTTCCAGTCCTTCGATGTCGGCGTCGACACCCTCGGGGATGTCGGTGGCCTCGGCGATGATCCGGGCGTACTGCATTTCCACGGTGTGGATGGTGCCCGGTGCGGACTCTCCGGTGACGTGCACCGGGATCTCCACGTGCACCTTCTCCCCCCGGCGGACCAGAACCAAGTCGAGGTGGTCGATGGTGCGCCGGACCGGGTCGCGCTGGATGTCCTTGGTCAGCGCCAGCTCTCGCTCACCGTCGAAGTCCAGGGTGAGCAGCGCGTTGGCGTTGTCCTTCAAGATCAGGAAGGTCTCGTGTCCGGGCAAGGACAGATGTACCGGGTCGGTGCCGTGGCCATAGAGGACAGCGGGGATCAGACCGTCGCGGCGGGTGCGCCGAGCCGCCCCTTTACCGAACTCGGTACGGACGGTGGCGCGAAGGCTCTGGGTTTCGTTGTCAGACACGGGGAAATCTCCATCAGCAGGGTGGGCGATCGGGCGGTGGGGCCTCGGCGCGGGACACCGGGCGGACGACAAGAGTCGGCTCCACCGCGTCGATTCACGGACTGACGGTGGGCGGGTACCGGCCCGTCCGACGTCCCTCGCCGAGGCAACCTGCCCATACTAGCCGCCATCGGGGCGTGCGCGAAACACGACCCCGGGGGTCGATCTCGTTACCCCACCCCACCGGCGCAGCGCGAGAACCACTGAGACTGCAGTACGTTGAGGCCCATGCCCCAGGAGCAGCGTCCCGCCGTGTTGTTGGATCTCGCCATCGACCGCCTCGCCCGGTCCACCCGGGGCCGCACCCCTACCGGTGTCGGCCACGACGACGCCGATGCGGACACCGGTACAGTGGCCACCGACGATGCGATCGGTTTCGACCCCCGCCCACTGCTGGGCGCCCTGGATGCCGCCGGTGCACGCGCGGTGGCGATCGGGCAGGTGGCCGGCATCATGCATGGCTCCCAGGAGCTCACCGGGGACCTGGACCTGCTCTGGAGTGGCGCGGCAGCCGACATCCCAGCAATGGTCACCGCGTTCACCGCCGCCGGTGCGGAACTGTTCGACGAGAACGGCGACCCGATGGCGATCGGCCCAGAGGCTCTCGGCGCCCCGAAGGTGCTGTTCCGCACCGCCTCAGCCAGCGGAGACTGCTGCACCCCGGCGTTGTCCTGGGGCGGGCTGGATGTGTCCGCGTTCGTCGAACGAGCCTTGCGGGCACGCGCCGCGGACGGCACCGGGATCTGGTACCTGAACCGTGCCGACCTCATCGCGATCCGCGAGGCACTGGACCGCCCCAAGGACGTCCGGCGTGCTGCCGAGCTGCGCGCGCTGCGACCTTGACGTCCTCACAGGGGTTCCTGGGCGAAGGCGTCGCCGATGACCTCCAGCAATCGGGTCTGGGCGGCCTGGGCCCGCTCGGGATTGCCCGTGATCAGGGCATGCACGAGGGCGTTCAACAGGATCGCCAACGGCAGGCGCGGAGTGCGGGTGATGCCATCGGAGAACGTGCCCGGTTCCGCCGGGGCCACCAAGTGCACCTGAGCCAGGTCCCCCAACGGTGACAGGCCGGCACCGGTGAGTGCGATCACGGCTGCCCCGGCCGCTGCCGCCGCCCGGGCCGCTTGCAGGGTGTCCCGGGTGCTGCCCGACCCGCTGATCGCTAGGCACACATCACCGGCGTCCAGCTGCCGGGCGCGGGTACCGCGGAGTACCCGGTCGGCGGGGGCCTGGACCGGGATACCGATGGCGTTGAGGCGCATCGCCGCCTCCAGGGCGATCGGTTCGGACAATCCGGTGCCGACCACCAGGACGGTGCGCGCGGTATCGAGCAGTCCCACCGCTACGCGCACCCGCTCATCGCTCAGCGAGCCGAGCAGGTCCTCGATCGACCCGGCCACCTCCGACACGTAGTCGCGGACTAACCCCGCCGGATCATTTCGGGCGTGGCTGCGCCGGGGCGGGCGGGCGCTGCCGACGTCGCGGGCCAGTAACACCCGCAGTTGGGGGTAGCCGGTGAACCCGAGTCGTTGCGCGGTGCGCACCACCGTCGCCCGGGAGGTGCCGGCGGCGTCGGCGACCTCCTGCGCGGACGCCTCTATCGTCCACTCCGGGCGATCCAGGAAGACCTGCGCCACCCGCTGCTCACTGGGATGCAGCATCGACAGCCCAGTACGGATCCGGGTCGGAACCGACCCCAATTCGGGTAGTGGGCTGCTCTGGGTCATACCGCCTCGGCGTCCACTTCCAGCAAGCTCGACTTCGGGTCACCAGAGATGATCCGGGCCCGGACCCGAGCCGAGATCTGATCGACCAGCACCGTGATCGCGATGATCACCATCAACGTGATCCCGATCCGGTCCCAGGCCCGGACGTTGAACAACTGGCTGAGCAGCGACCCGATCCCCCCGGCGCCCAGGAAGCCCAGAATCGCACCGGCCCGGATGTTGATCTCGAACCGGTAGAGCCAGAAGGCCATGATCTCCGGCAGCACCTGCGGGGTGATCCCCCAGCGCAGCACTTGCCAGCGGTTGGCGCCGGCAGCGGTGGCCGCCTCCACCGGGCCCAGATCGATACCTTCGATCGCTTCCGAGGTCAGTTTGCCCAGGGTGCCCACCGCGCCGACACCCAGGGCCATCGCCCCGGCGAGCGGCCCCAGGCCGAAGATCGGCAGCATGAGCGCGATTGCGATGATCAGCTCCGGGATGGCGCGGATGATGTTCAGGATCTGCCGGGTGAGGAACACCACTGCCCGCGGGGAGACGTTCGAGGCCGCCAGGAAACCCATCGGGAAGGAGATCAGGGCACCGAGAAGGGTGCCGATCCACGCCATGTACAGCGACTCGAGCATCAGGGTGATCGCCCGGGACCAGTATTCGCTGTTCGGGTCCACCAAGGGGTTCTGCAGCACCCCCTGGGTCATCAGCTGGAAGTACCCGGGCCCGTCGGTGAACAGGTTGGCTAACCTCGGCCAGTTCGCGTCCACCTGCCACAACGCGACCAGGATCACCACGAGGGTGAGGATCATCGAGATCGTCTTGCGGGCCTTGGACGGAGGCTTGGGGCGGGTTCCGGTAGCCGGAGGGGCAGCCTTGGTCATGTCAGCCTCCGTCGTACCGCGCGCGAGGCCTGGTCCAGGATGAAGACCACCACGAACAAGCTGACGATGATCGCGCCGAGCCGGCCGTGCTGGAACTGGGCCAGCAGGGTGGAGATGAGTGCACCGATACCGCCTCCGCCGACGATCCCGATGACCACCGAGGCCCGCAGGTTCAACTCGAAGACGTAGAAGCAGTAGGACAGGTAGTTCGGCGCGATCTGGGGGTAGATCGCCCACCGGGCCCGCTGGATCCGATTCCCGCCGCCGGCTTCGACGGCTTCGATCGGGCCGTGGTCCACGGCATCTGCGGTCTCCCCGGTCAGCTTGGCGATGACGCCGATGTTGAAGACGATCAGGGCAAGGATGCCGGCCAGGGCACCGGGCAGCACGATGGCGGCGAACAATGAGCCCAGCGCCACATCGGGCAGGGAACGAAGCACTGACAGCGCGGCCTTGGCGATCTGGTAGGTGGCCCTGTTCGGAGCCGAGGTCTTACTGGCCAGCAGCGCCATGCCAAGACCGATCACGCACCCGACGACCGTGGCCAGGATCGCGATAAAGATGGTGGTCAGCCAGGACTCGATCACGATCGGGCGGACCAGGAAGGCCCAGTCCGGGTCCAGGAACTCGGCGACCACCTCCCGCCCGCGCAGGGCGTCGGTGAAGAGCGGGGTGAGGGTGAAGTCGATTTCCCGGCCGGCCCAGATCGTGATCGCCACCACGACAACCAGGGCGCCGATCACCCCGGGACTGGGTCCGGGTTTGCTCGGCCGTTCCGGGGCCGGAGCCGGGACCGGGGGCGGGTCTGTGGTGCTCACGCGATCGTTCCGGGCTCTTTGGCGATCACGTCCTCGGCGGTCAGCGAGCGCCCGTAGATCCGCTCGAAGACCGCGTCGTCGGCCTCCTCACCGGTGCCGTCGAAGACCACCTTGCCCGAGCGCATCCCGATGATGCGCTGGCCGTAGCGGCGGGCCAGGTCCAGAAAGTGCAGGTTCACCACCGTGGTGATCCCCAGATCCTTGTTGATCCGCTCCAGGTCTCGCATCACCTGGTTCGCCGTCGGCGGGTCCAGGGAGGCCACCGGCTCATCGGCCAGCATGATCCTGGGATCCTGGGCTAGCGCCCGGGCGATCGCCACCCGCTGTTGCTGGCCACCGGAGAGCTGGGCGGCCCGTGTCCATGCCTTCTCCACGATGCCCACTCGCTCCAGGGCGGTGAATGCCAGTTCCTTATCCGCCTTGGAGTACAGCCCCAGGCTGGAGGCGATGGTGCCGGTGGCGTGCAGCCGGCCCATCAGCACGTTGTTCATCACCGATGTGCGACCCACCAGGTTGAAGGACTGGAAGATCATTCCGATATCGGAACGCAGCGCCCGCAGTTTGCGGCGCTTGGCTCCGCTGACCGTGGCACCATTGACCATCAACTGCCCGCCGGTCACCGGTACCAGGCCGTTGATAGTGCGAACCAGGGTGGATTTGCCGGCTCCGGACAGACCGACGACGACGACGACGAACTGGCCCTCGGGGATGGTCAGGTCGATGCCGTCGAGTCCCTTCACCCCGTTCGGGTAGGTGACGGAGGCATCGGAGAACTCGATCATGGCTGCTTCCTCACAGAATGCTCAGGTGGGGGCGGGGCGCCGCCCCCACCTGTGTCGGGTCACTCGCCGAAGTTGGATTCCACCTGGCGGGCGGCGTCCAGGGCTTCCATGTCCGCCGGCACCAGATCCTCGATGCTGTAGACGTCATCGAAGGCTTGCCCGCCCTCTTCGGTGCCGATCACCGTGACCATCGCGTCGGTGATCTGCTGCTGCAGGTCGGCGCTCAGTTCCCCGCGCACCGCCACGCCGTCGTTCGGGATCTCATCGGACCAGGCAAACACGGTGACCTGCTCACCGATGGTGTCATCTTCCTCGACCACGTTGTCGCGGGCGTCATCGAAGCTCACCCCCACGGCGTAGTCACCGCCGGCCACGTTCAGGATGGAGTTCGGGTGACCACCGGCGTACTGCACGTTCAGACCCAACGGGTCCAGGCCGGCCACGTTCTCCAGCTGGGTGGCCGGGTAGTAGTAGCCCGAGGCCGACGAGGCATCCACCATCGAGATCAGGGTGTCCTGCTCGATCTCGGACAGGGCCTCCTCGCCCACCGGTCCTTCCTCGGCGGTCTCGGTACCGTTGCAGAAGGTGTACACGCTGCCGTCGTCGTTGGACACCTCGACCACGTCGTCCAGGCAGTAGGTGTCCGGGTCGTTGGTGAACCATTGGGTGTGGTAGGTCGGCGAGCCATAGCGGACCGACTGCAACACGATCTCGGCGCCGGCTCGGTCAGCGGCCTGGACCAGGGCCACCGGGCCGAACATGCCGATGTCGGCCTGACCGGTCTCCATCGCGATGATCAGCGCGTTGTAGGACTCGGTGACGTTCGTGGTGACCGGGATACCGAGCTCCTCGCCGAGCAGTTCGCCGAGGACGTCGGCATCCTCCACCAGCTGGTCCATGTCCTGGGAGGGCACCAGCCCCAGCACCAGTTCTTCGGGCTCCTCCTCACCCCCGTTACCGTCAGCGACCTCGTTGGTGTCACCGTTTGTCGCGGCCTCGTCATCGCCGTTGTCGCCGTTGCCACAGGCGCCCAGTACGAGCAGGGAGGCGGCGGCCACAGCCGCCCAGGTCATCGGTCGTTTCATGGTCAGTCCTTGATCTCGGCTCGGTCAGCCTGCCGGTTGCGTAACAACGTTTCGCCGCGTCCGCCGGTGCGTGAACGCACGTTGCACGCTAGTGACTACGCAGGGCTCTGGGAAGATGTTCGCAGGTCTCAATTGGGTGAACTCTGGGTGAGCAAAGCCCCGGCCCACTGGCGGATTGCCGGATAGAGAGCCTCGAAGCTTCCGGCGGTGTGCGTGGCGGGGCGGCCGAAGCCGAACCGGTCGATGTACATCCCGCTGGCACCCAAGGAAATCGCCGGTTCGATGTCGTTGCGCCAGACATCGCCCACGCTGGCTAGCGCCTGCGCGTCGGCCCGGTGCTCGGTAAGGATGCCACTGAGCACCCCGGTCATCCGCGCGGGCTTACCGGCGTCGGTGATCACCGCATCCAACCGGTCGATCAACTGGTGTGTGGTCAACCAGGTACCGACCCCCAGCAGCGGGGCGTTGGTGACCAGCACCACGCGC
>Ga0079225_10000779_pt1 | contig 17408 bp, 14 predicted proteins | sample Poulit2012_FD_76344 | JGI IMG/M metagenome (GOLD analysis project Ga0079225, IMG submission 76344) | Agricultural soil microbial communities from Georgia to study Nitrogen management - Poultry litter 2012 | ecosystem: Environmental > Terrestrial > Soil > Agricultural land | place: USA: Georgia... | reverse complement strand
CGAAGGTGAAATATTAATTGATGGTAAAAACATTACTGAATATAAGTTGGAAGATGTTAGAAACTTAGTAGGTTATGTTCCACAAGCTCACACGATATTTAAAAAAGATGTATTAGATAATATTAAGGTGGGAAATCCTAAAGCTAATTCAAATTCTTTAGACAAAGCAGTTAAAATTGCTGATTTTGAAAAAGACTTACAATTTTTAGAGCGAGGATTAAACACAATGGTTAGTGAATCAGGTACAACCTTATCAGGTGGTCAAAAACAACGCTTATCTATAGCTAGAGCATTAATTAAAGAACCTGAAATATTAATTTTAGATGATTCATTATCAGCGGTTGATGCGAAAACTGAAGATAATATTATTAATCAACTTAAAACATTTAGAGGCGATAAAACTAACATTATAGTTGCACATAGATTTTCAGCAATAAAAGATGCTGACATAATTTTAGTTTTAGAAGATGGAAAAATTACTATGAGAGGAACTCATGATGAGTTACTTAAAAAAGAAGGTTGGTATAAAAATCAATATATTAACCAAATTACAATAAGTTAAGGAGGATAAAATGTTTAAAACAATTAAAAAAGTCTGGCGTTATATTAGAAAAAATAAATTATTATTAACTATTTCTATAACAACTATGTTAATAGTTCAAGGATTAAACTTTTTATCACCTTTAATTGTAAAATCAATAATGGATGATTATTTAATAGGAATAGAAAATGTTTGGTATGAAACAACTGAAGAAACGGAAGTTTTTTACAATAACAAATATTATACACAAACTGAAGAAAATAACAATGGTGCAATGGTTTTAATTCACAGAAATAATTATTACTTTGTTGATGAAATCATTTCAAAAGATTTTGTTAGTGGTAATAAAAAAATTGATTATGATGATAATACTAATGTATATGTAATTACATTGAAAAATCAAAAAGATGAAACGTTAGAGTTTGAAGGAATAAAATTATCAAAATCTGAAGTAAAAATGTTTTATGGGCCATTTATTAGTCCACTTAAAATATTAGTAATACTACTCGCTATAAGATTAATATTACAAATATTATTTACATACATTCAAAGAATAACTACAGCATTAATAAACGTTAATATGGTTAAAGATGCAAGAATAGATGCTGTTAGTGCATTACAACGAATGCCAATTAGTTATTTTGAAGAAGAGCCAGCAGGTAAAATTGCTAATAGAATAATACATGATGTTGGTGGAATGATGGGACTATTTTCAACATTAATGAATCTTTTATTAAATGCTACATTGTCTGTAATATTTGCTTATATTGGGATGTTTTATTTAAATAGCACTTTAGCATTATGGACATTTATTGTTTTTCCATTAATATATTTATGGTTAAAAGTATTTGTTAAAAACTTAAATCACATTGCTGTTGTAGTTAACGAACAAGGATCGTTAATAACTGCACAATTAAATGAAATAATTAACGGAATAAACATTTTACAAGTATTTAATTATGAAGATGAAACAATAAACACCTTCAATGATATATCTAAAACATATATGGATTATCAAGTCAAAGAAAACAAACTACATTTAACACTAGGTTGGAATATGATTAGATTAATTGGTTCATTAGTAACAGCGGTAATAGTGTTGTATTTTGGTAACGGATACTTAAATGTATTTGGATTTGTAGTAACTTCTGGAACAATATTTGCTTACAATACATATTTATCTGCAATAATAGAACCTGTTGGAATTCTTTTTAGAGAAATAGGTAACTTAGAACACTCTTTAGTTAGAACAGAAAGATTTTTCAAAATTATTGATTCTGAAAAAGAAGATGATGCCAAATATGAAATTGATAAGTATAGAGGAAATATAAAGTTTGATGATGTTTGGTTTTCATATACTAATAACTATCCGGTTTTAAAAGGAGTTTCTTTTGAAATTAAAGAAAATAGTTTGGTAGGTATAGTTGGACACACTGGTAGTGGTAAATCGACATTAATGAATTTATTATTAAGATTTTATGATTTAAAAGATACAGATAAAGGAAATATATACATTGATGACATAAATATAGAAACTCACCCTAAAAGAACATATAGAAACAATATAGGTATTATATTACAAGAACCGGTCCTTTTTAGTGGTACATTATTATCGAACATAACGTTTGGTAGTGATATTAAAGACTATGAAGCAATTGAAATACTAAAATCAGTTGGTGGAGAAAGATTATTAAATAAGTTTGAAAACGGAATATATGAAAAAATAGATAGGAGAGGATCTAACCTTAGTTTAGGTGAAAAACAAATAATTTCCTTTGCTCGAGTAATTGCGCATAACCCATCAATATTAATTATGGATGAAGCAACAGCAAATATCGACACTGAAACAGAAGAAATAATTCAACATGCTTTAAACAAAGTTAAGAAAAATAGATCTGTTATTGTAATTGCTCATAGACTATCAACAATAAAAAATGCAAATAAAATATTAGTTTTAGAAAGTGGCTTGAAAAAAGAAGAAGGAACTCACGATGAACTAATAAAACTGAATGGAATTTATGCAAATATGTATAGATCTCAAATTAAAAATTAATTATAATGTAAATTATAAACTAGATGTTTTCATCTAGTTTTTTTATGAAAATAACTTACATTATAAAATAATTTTATAATATTATTAAAATCTTGCATATATATTTTTTCACCCGTATAATGGAAATAAGAAAAGAGGAAGGGGATTTTATACATGGTTAAGTATGTTATAAAAAGAGATGGTAGAAAAGCTGATTTTGATTCTACTAGAATAAAAATTGCAATAAACAAAGCAGTAAAATCAACAAAAGAAAAGGATGCAAAAACTAACGATTTATTTATCGAAGTTTTAAATGAGATTAATTTAAAATATAAAGATAAAACACCAACTGTAGAAAATATTCAAGATATTGTTGAAAATGTGTTAATTAGTAATAATTTAGCTAAAACAGCTAAGTCTTTTATATTGTTTCGTAATGAAAGAAGTAGAATTAGAAACAAAAATAATAGATTAATGAAAACTTTCCATGATATAACTTACTCTAAAAGTAGTGAATCTGATTTAAAAAGAGAAAATGCTAATATAAATTCAGATACCCCAATGGGAGCAATGTTAAAGTATGGAAGTGAAGGAGCAAAAGAATTTAATAAAACTTTTGTATTAAATAGTGATCACCTTTTAGCCCATGAATCTGGAGATATTCACATTCATGACTTAGACTTTTATACTATGACAACTACTTGTACCCAAATTGACTTAGAAAAGTTGTTTAAAAATGGATTTCAAACAGGACATGGATCTGTTAGAGAACCAAAAAGTATAAATACATATGCAGCACTTGCATGTATAGCTATACAGTCCAATCAAAATGATCAACATGGTGGCCAAAGTATTCCCAAGTTTGATTACGACTTGGCCAAAGGTGTTGAAATTACATATGAAAGAAAGTTTTATAAAAACTTGGAAGATATAGCAAGATTTGAAGGTATAAATATAAATATAGATGAAATTAAACAAAGCGATGTAAAGCCAAGATTAAAAAATGATGAAATAAAAAAAGAACTTAATAAATATGTATCAAATAAAATAATAGAATTTGTATATGATAAAACAGAAAAAGAAGTTATTAAAGACACATATCAAGCTATGGAATCATTAATTCATAATTTAAATACTATGCATTCTAGAGCTGGTGCACAAGTTCCATTTTCTTCGATAAATTATGGAACTGACACTTCACCTGAAGGAAGGTTAGTTACTGAACAATTGCTTCTTGCAACATTAGCTGGAATGGGAGAAAATGAAACTCCGATATTTCCTATTCAAATATTTAAAATAAAAGAAGGTATAAACTTAAATCCGGAAGATCCTAACTACGATTTATTCCAATTAGCATTAAAAACTACATCTAAAAGATTATTTCCAAATTTCTCATTTTTAGATGCACCATTTAATAGAAGATATTATAAAGAAAATAATCCGCATACTGAAATAGCTTATATGGGATGTAGAACTAGAGTTATGGCAAACGTTTATGATGAAACAAATGAAGTAGTGACGGGTAGAGGTAATTTAAGTTTTACAAGTATTAACTTACCTAAAATAGCACTTGAAAATAATAATGTCAAAGACTTTTATAAAATATTAGATGAAAGATTAAACTTAGTTAAAGATCAACTTTTAGAAAGATTTGAAATACAAAAAAACTTTAAAGTATATAACTTTCCATTTTTAATGGGTCAAGGAATATGGACAAAAAGTGATGAATTAAATTATAATGATAAATTAGAAGACGTCTTAAAGCACGGTAGCTTAGCGATTGGATTTATCGGCCTTGCTGAGGCATTAAAAGTCTTAACTGGTTATCATCACGGTGAAGATGAAAACGCCAGAATATTAGGATATGAAATAATTAAACATATGAGAGATAAAGTTGATGAATATGCGAATGAATATAAGCTAAATTTTAGTTTAATAGCTACACCAGCAGAAGGTCTTTCCGGAAGATTTGTGAAAATGGATAAAATTAAGTTCGGAATAATTGATGGTGTAACTGATAGAGATTATTATACTAATTCGTTTCATGTTCCTGTATATTATAATATTAGTGCTTTTGATAAAATCAAAATTGAAGCTCCATATCATGAATTAACTAACGGTGGACATATTAGTTATGTTGAAGTTGATGGAGATGCAAGCAAAAATATTAGAGCTTTAGAAAAACTTGTTAGACACATGCATGAATCTAATATCGGTTACGGGTCAATAAATCATGCAGTAGACCATGATCCAGTTTGTGGTTTTGTTGGAATAATTAATGAAGAATGTCCTAAATGCGGTAGAGTAGAAGGCGATATTAAATTCAATAGAATAAGAAGAATAACAGGATATTTAGTTGGTACATTAGACAGGTTTAATGATGCAAAAAGAAAAGAAGTTGATGAACGTGTCAAACATATTAAATAATAATGAAATAAGATTATCTGGAATTATTGAAGAATCTATTGTTGATGGACCAGGATATAGATTTGTAATATTCACCCAAGGTTGTCCTAAAAGATGCTTTATGTGTCACAATGAAGAAACACAAAGTTTAACAGGTGGATATATAGAAAAATTAGAAAACATTGTAAATATGTTTAAAAAAGAATCTTTAATAGAAGGAATAACTATAAGTGGTGGAGAACCATTTATCCAACCTGATAAAGTTTTATATTTAGTTAAAGAAGCTAAAAAGCTAAATTTAAATGTATTACTTTATAGTGGTTTTTATTATGAGGAGTTAGTTAAACAAAATAATAAATATATTAATGAAATATTAAATACGGCTGATTATTTAATTGATGGACCTTTTGAATATAAACTTAAAAACTTAAACCTATTATTCAGAGGTAGTAGTAATCAAAGAATTATTAATTTAAAAGAAACGAACAAAGAAAATAAACTTATTTTTATAAATGAATTTTAGAAATATCCTTCTAGTTGTTGCTAGAAGGATATTTTATGTTAAAATTAAATAAAGGAAGGTGTATTATGAGTTTAGCTGAACAATTAAAAGATATTGTAAAAAAAGCGTTTAAGACTTTTATAAATAGTGATGGACTAGTTGATTTATTAACATCGATAAGTATGATAGTGTTTTGGATAATATTAGCTTACATAATAACTAAAGTAGTTAAGCTGTTAATATTTAAAACTAGATCATTAAATAAACATAAAGAATCAAAAGAACAAGAAACAGTTAGAAGATTAATTAATAACGTCGTTAGATTCTTTTTTATATTTTGGATTGTAATAATGGTATTAAAAGAATTAGGATTAGATTTAGTGCCAATTTTAGCAGGAGCTGGAGTATTAGCGTTTGCTGTTGGTTTTGGTGCACAAGAACTAATTAAAGATGTCATTAGTGGAATGTTTTTAATATTAGAAAAAACATTTAAAATAGGTGATTATGTAGAAATAGGAAATCATAGTGGTACTGTAATTGACGTTGGAATAAGAAGGATTAAATTACAAAACTGGCGTGGTGAAGTTATTACAATAAATAATGGAGACATTAAATCTATAAAAAATGCTAGTTTAAATCCAAGTTTTGCAGTAGTTGAATTTACAGCAAATTATGATTTTGACTTACAAATTTTCAATACTGAAGATTTTAAAACATTTTTAACTAATTTTAAAAATAATCATGAAAATGTTTTAGAAATGCCAGAAAACATTTTAGTTGTAGATTTAATAAACGGGTTAAAGTTTAACGCGACTATTAAAACAAAAACTAGAAAACATATTGCTATAGAAAGAAGTTTTAGAAAAGAACTTATTAACTTTTTTAAAGATAAAAAGATTGATGTTAAAATACCGATTAAAATAGAGAAAAAGGAAGAATAAAATGTATAAATCAAAACTTAATATGAAAGATACTCAAAAAGCTATAAAAATTGTAAAAGATAACTTTGAAAAAATATTATCAGAAATATTTAACTTAGATAGAGTATCAGCACCAATTATAGTTGATAGTAAAGATTTGTTAAATGATGATTTGGGAATTAAAAATAGTGCATTAAAATTTCATGTTGAAACATTAAACAAAGATGTGGAAATTGTTCAATCACTTGCCAAGTGGAAAAGAATGGCTCTTCATAAATATGGATATGATCTCTTTGAAGGAATTTATACTGATATGAATGCGATAAGACCACTTGATATTGTTGATAACACACATTCTTTGTATGTTGATCAATGGGACTGGGAATTAGTTATTACTGATGCTAATAGAAATATGAAATATTTAAAAAACGTTGTAACTAGAATAGTTAAAGCTTTAAGTCAAACAAAAGAATTAGTTAGCACTTATTATCCGTCTTTAAATGAAGAGATTGAAAAAGAAGTGTTTTTCATTTCATTTAATGAATTAAAAGAAAAATATCCTAACCTTTCTTTAAAAGAAAGAGAAAGAGAAATAACTAAAATACATAAAACAGTTTTTATAACTAATATTGGTAGCAAAGAAGATGGTAGAGCACCTGATTATGATGATTGGTTATTAAATGGCGATATTTTAATTTGGAGTAGTGTGTTAAATGATGCTATTGAAATTTCGTCTATGGGAATTAGAGTAAATAAAGAAAGATTGTTAATACAAATGGAAAAAACTAATAGATTAGATGATTTGAATTCACCATATTATCAAATGATAATAAATGATGAACTTCCATTAACAATTGGTGGAGGAATCGGACAATCTAGAATATGTATGATTTTACTTGAAAAATTACATATAGCTGAAGTTCAAGCTTCACTTTGGAGCGATAAAGAATATAAATATTTTAAAAAGAATAACATTTCATACTTATAAATAAATTAATTATAAATAACATTATAAAATATCTTTAATATTATAGATTTGTTTGATATTAATAGTATTAAAGGCTATAATATGATTGTTATAATAAATTATGTAATATATACATAAATAGAAAAAGGAGCAAACAAATGGACATAAAAAAAGAACACAAAATGCTTATATTTGTAATTAGCTTACTTATTATAAGTGTTTTTTCAACTGCATTCTTTGGCATTAAAGTATTTTACTTACTATTTAGTGCAATAGCAGCATCATTTGCAGTTGAATTAAGTTTTGTATATTTTAGAAAAAAGCCAGTTGAAATAATACGTTGGTTAATAACACCGATAATAATAGTATTATTTCTACCAGTAGCTGCACCAATTTGGTTAGCAGTTGTAACAACAGCTTTTGCAGTATTTTTTGGTAGTTCATTATTTGGTGGAGAAGATTATTATATTTTCAACCCAGCAATGGTAGGGGTTGTATTTGCAACAATCTCATTTCCAATTCAAATGAACACTATGTGGAGCGGACCAGGAGCATTAAGCGACCTCACTACACAAAATAGTGCAACAGTTTTAAAAGCCGGAGGCGATTTACTCTTAAGTGACTTATTAATGGGTAATAGTATAGGTGCTTTAGGAGAAGTTTTTAGATTAGGTTTATTAATAATCGGAGTATTATTAATTTTAATAAAAGTTATTGATTGGAAAGTTCCAGTATTTTTCCTTGGATCTTACTTTTTATTTACAATGTTTGGTTCATTAATAGGATTAGATGAGGTAATGGATCCAGTTAATTCATTATTTGTAGGAACAGTTATTCTAACAGCATTTTTTGTAGCAACTGATGAACCTACAATGTCAAAATATCCACTTGGAATAGTTCTTTATGGTGTTGGACTTGGTTTCTTCACATTTTTAATTAGAACATATTCAAACTTTGCAGACGGAACAATGTTTGCAGTGTTAATAATGAATACTCTAGCACCTTTATTAGACAAAATCGAAGAACCAAAAGAAGTTGAAGAACTTGAAGAAGGTGTATTAGCATGAAAGAAAGTTTTAAATTAATAGTATTTGTTCTTATATTAGGAGCAATATCAGCTTTAGTTTTAATTGGTGTAGACGCAATTACTAAGGAAAGAATTGCACAAAACAGGTTATTTGAATTCCAAAGTACAGTATTAAAAGCTAATGAAGACGATAAATATGATGGTGATATTAACGACTATTTTAATTCTGTAATGACAAAAAAGGTTGATGAAGAAACTCAATTAGAAATATATACACATAATACAACTGGAAATGTTAGCTTTACTTTCCAAGGTAAAGGACTATGGGATGATATTGAAGGTATTATTACACTTAAAAAAGATTGGCAAACAATTGTTGATGTTACAATAACAGAGCAAGGTGAAACGCCAGGTCTTGGAGCTTTAGTTGGAGAAAGAGACTTTCTAGATAAACTTACAGGAAAAATATTTAATCCAACAATTACTATTAAAAAAGATGCTAATGGACCAAGTGAAGTAGACACAATAAGTGGAGCGACAGGTACATCAAGTCAATTCCAAGTAATATTAAACAACTCATATAAAAAATATTATGAAATATTTGTTGGCGAATTAGTTATAGTAAATGAAGATGAATTATTTGAAGCAATATTAAATGCACATGGAATTGAATTTAGTAGTGAAGATCATTTAAATAAATTAATTGAACAAAACTTTAAAGAGTTTAACGAAGAAGATTTAAGATTGTTTGTCAATAAAACAACAGCAAGAATTACTATTACAGGAAATAAACATTTAGATTTTGCTTTAGATGGAGTCGTGGATGAAGAAGTAACAATATTAATTACATTAGATCAAGATTTTGAATCAGTGTATAATATTAGATTAGTATATAGCCCTAATAATGACCATTGGGGTAAGAGAGATTTCTTAAATGGCTTAAATGATGGTAACTTTGATAGTAAATTAAGAGATGCTAAGTTCCCAAATGTAACATTTGTTCATGGAAAATCAGAAGACACCAATCAAATTGATGGTGTATCTGGGGTTACTAAAACTTTAAATACATTTAACAAGGCTATTAATGAATTATACGATGAATTCTTTGCGGTTTATGAAGGTTTTGATTTTGATGTTGAAGCAGATACTTCATTATATGAAGAAATATTAGATATTTTCAATATAGGATATGATAATAAAGATGTAATGGAAGTATTTAATGAAAACTTTGATACGAAATCAGATGGTGGGAAAGAGTTGTTTGTCAATAAAACGACAAATGCAAATATCATTGTATTTGAAAAAGAGTATTCGCTTGGTATGGGTGAAAATAATCAAAGACCATTACCAACAAAAGAAGTTTTAACCACAATATTAGTTTTAGAGGAAGATTTTGTTACTGTTGAAAAAATAGTTGTATTACATGATGGTAAGGATGGTCATTGGGGTAAATCTAAATTTTTCACTAAAGAAATATTAGATAGAGCGATTGGAAAGAATTTTCCTAATCTAACATTTGTAGATGAGGAAGATGTAAAAGAAAATAACCATGTTGATGGGACAACTCAAGCAACTACAACTAGAGAAGAATTTAACGATTATTTAAACGATGTATATAATTCATATGCTGAAATACATTTAAAATTAACTGATGAACAATTATTATTAATTGCAATTTTAAACAATAACAATATAAATGTTAATGAAGAATTAGTTAGAATGAATGAAAACTACTTAACTAATTTAATTGATAGTAATTTTGATAAAGAACAAATGGAGAGTTTTGATGTATATGTAAATAAAAATAATCAAGATATTACATATTATTTCAAATCAACCTATTCACTCGGTAGACAACTGCCTGACAACGAAGAATTAGTAACAATTGTCACTTTAAGAGATAATTTAAAAACAATTGTTAGTATGAAAGTATTACATGATGAAAACCCAGCCCATTGGGGTAAGGTTAGACTATTTGTATCAAATATATTAGATAAGACATCAGGAAAAAACATTTTAAAGTTAGAGTTTGTAGAACCTGGTAAAGAAAATAAAGAAACAAATGATGTAGATTTAATTTCAGACGCAACTACAACAAGAAAAGAATTTAATCATGCAATAAAAGATTACTACAATAAATTTTTAATTGAATATAAGAACGTTAATAATGAAGATATATTAAAAGCGAATATTTTGTTAAATGCAAAAGTATTTATAAACGGAGACATTAATACTTTATTTAATGAACATTTTGAAACAAAAGAAAAAGATTCAAAAACATTATATATAAATAAAGAAACAAAAGAAAATATATTTGTGTTTGATGAAGAGTATACTTTTGGAGTAAAATTAGATAAAAAAGAAACATTAAAAACTGTAGTAATATTAGATGAAGATTTTGAAACAGTCAATAAATTAATAGTGTTTCATAATAACTTAGGTGCTCATTGGGGTAAAACAAAATTTTTCACTCCTGAGATATTAAATAAAGCAATTGGTAAAAAACTACCTAATTTAAAGTTTGTTGATTCTGAGGACTTTGTAGATGAAAATCATGACGTTGATGCGACAACAAGAGCTACAAAAACAAGAAAAGAATTTAATGAATATTTAAATGATGCTTATATTGCATACAAAGATCTATTTAAGGAGGAAGATTAATAATGAAAAAGTGGATAAGACTTAGATATACTAAATGGTATAATATACTTAGACAAGGTATTAGTAAAACTAATCCAGTTGCAGTTTCAATCTTAGGAATATGTTCTGCATTAGCTGTTACAAATAAAGTTGAAAATGCGATTGCTATGGGTATCGGAGTTACATTTGTTATTATGGCATCCTCTGCAGTAGTTTCACTTTTTAGAAACTTTATTCCATCAAAACTTAGAATGGTAGCTTATATGGTTATTATTTCAGTGTTTGTTATTGCAGTAGATATGTTCTTACAAGGTTTCTTTCCAGCAATAGCCAAAAACTTAGGAGCATATGTTGGATTGATTATAACTAATTGTATTGTTATGGGTAGAGCCGAAGCGTTTGCGATTAAAAATCCTGTTAGATATACTCTTATTGATGGTTTTGCGAATGGTTTAGGTTATACATTAGTATTAGTTTTAGTAGCAGCTGTAAGAGAAGTATTAGCATTTGGTACATTTTTAAACTACCAAGTATTAGGTGATGGTTTTACAACATGGACAGTAATGGCGATGGCACCAGGTGGATTTTTCGTAATAAGCATATTTATATGGATTATTAGAGAAATGACTAGAACGTTTGAAGAGGAAGTGTAATATATGGCAAACTTTTTTGAAATAATTATTGCATCAATATTTAATCATAATATTGCTTTAGTTTATATTTTAGGAATGTGTTCTTTAATAGCTATTAGTAATAGTGTTAAAAACTCATTTTGGATGGGTGTTGCTGTAGTATTTGTTATTACACTTACAGGAATGATTAACTACCCAATATACTTATTATTAGAAAAAACGGGTACAACTAATTTAGCACTTTTAGTATTTATTATTACAATTGCTGCATTAGTCCAGTTTTTAGAAATGTTTTTAGAGAAATATATGCCGGCCCTTTATTCGGCCTTTGGAATATTCTTACCATTAATTACAGTGAACTGTGCTGTATTAGGGGTATCATTATTCTTTGTTACAAGAGATTATAATTTTGTTCAAACAACAGCATTTTCACTAGGTTCAGGACTTGGTTGGATGCTTGCGATAATACTTTTAGCAGGACTAAGAGAAAAACTTACAAAAAGAAATGATGTCCCAAGAGGACTTTCGGGTAAAGGAATTGCATTTGTTATACTAGGTATTTTAGCCTTAGCATTTATCGGATTTACCGGTATGGCTGACTTATAGGAGGTAATTATGCAAACTTTATATATAGTTTTAATTTTAATTGGAGTAATTGTTGGATTGATGGTATTGTTAGTTTTATTGGAAAGCTTAACAAAAGAACCAAGTAGTGAAGAAGTTGTAAAAACAACTAATGAAAAAAGTTCAACTTGTGGATCAGGTGGATGTTCTGCATGTAGTTTCCAATTATTTGAAACTAAAGATAAAAAGACAAAAGGAGATAGTTCATGCAATATATACTAACGTTTTTAGTATTAGTAGGAGTGTTACTAGTAGTAGCAATCTTTCTAATTTTAATAGAAAAAATTATGGGAAGTGCAGGAGAAAAAACAATCACAATTAATGACGATATGCAAATAAGTGTTAGTGGTGATACAACAGTGTTATCTGCTCTCTCAGACAATGACATTCACTTACCTTCTTCTTGTGCTGGTAAAGGAACTTGTGGAACATGTAAATTTCAATTAGTAGAACCAAAACAAGCAATTTTACCAACAGAAAAAGCATTTATTAACAAACAAGAAGAAGCAGAAGGTTATAGACTTTCTTGTCAAGTAAAAGTAAACACAGATCTTAGAATTTCATTGCCACCAGGATTGTTAGATGCTCAAGTTTATAAGTCTAAAGTTACTGAAATTGAAGATTTAACTTACGATATAAAAAGAATTAGATTTGAGTTTTTAGAACCAAAACATATGGAGTTTAAACCAGGACAGTTTATTCAAATTACTGTTCCAGGTTGGGACACAGTAAGAGCTTATTCAATTGCTTCTAATCCTAAACATACTAACTTTGTTGACTTAATGATTAGACAAGTCTATAAAGGAGAAGCAACAACATTCGTTCATAAAGCATTAATGGAAAACGATATTATTGATGTTGATGGGCCTTTTGGTGATTTTTACTTACAAGAAGACTCAAATAAAGATATAATATGTATTGCTGGTGGATCTGGTATGGCACCAATAAAATCAATTTTAGAATATTTAGAAGATAGAGGAATGCCAAGAAAGGTAAAATACTTCTTTGGAGCACGTACTCAAAAAGACTTATTTTTAACAGAGGAATTAATGGATCTTTCAAAAAGATATCCAAACTTTGAATATATTCCAGCTTTATCACACGCAGATGATGATAAAGAATGGAAGGGTGAAAGAGGATTAATTACTGATGTTGTAAGAAGAAGAGCTGGAGACTTAAGTGACTCAGAAGCATACCTTTGTGGATCACCTGGAATGATTGATGCATGTATGGTTGTTTTAGGAGAATTAAATATGCCAGAGGAAGATATTTACTTCGACAAGTTTTAATGTTTCACTTAAAAACTGAATTTTAATAATATTTTAAAGTGATTAAAAATATAAAATAATAAAAGGCTAGTATTCGATAAAATCTCGGATACTAGCCTTTTAAATTAAATAAGATTTATTTTTATTTTAAAAAAGTATTTTTGAAATTTATAAACGCCCCAATCATACCAGCGTCATTTCTCTTTTTTGCAAGTTCTAAATTTAAATCATTCGCTAAATAGTCCCAAAGCATTGGTCTTAAATGATCCTTAATTTCTTCCAAAAATATTTCTCCCCTATTAGTAATTCCACCACCTATTACAATATGGTCTGGATTAAGTACATATATAATATTAGCAAGACCTCGAGCTACATAATTATAAAACTCATGTACAACAGGAATTATTTTATCATCACCATTATCATATGCTTCGAAAACTTTAATTCCATTATCTAATTCAGGATTGATTTTCATTGCAGCATCCACTAAAGCCTTAGTAGAAGCTAACTCCTCATATGTTTTATTTTTACTAATAATAATTTTTCCCCATTCACCAGCAGTGTATTTAAACCCACGATGCATTTTATCATTAATAAAAATTGCTCCACCAATACCAGTACCTAAAGTCATTGTAATAATACATTTCTTTTTATCAAAATCTTTAACTAAATCCTTCTCACAAAGCGCCATACTATTAACATCATTTTCAGCAGAAACATTAACTCCTAAGTCTTTTAAAGCTTCTCTAAAATTTAAACCTTCGTAATCCTTGATTGAAAAACTAGGCGTCATTACAGTAGTATCATCACTAATCCCACTTGTTGTTGAAATTGCTACTCCATTTAATTTATAAGTATCACTTAATTCATTAAAAAGTTTTTTAATCGTATTAATTATATGGTCACGTCCTAAATGACCATTAGTTTTGGTGGTGTTTTTATATACTAAAACTAAATCATCACCAATCACACCATATTTAATGTCTGTACCACCAATATCCACGGTTAAATAATAATTCATTTTATCACTCCAATCATTAATATTATAGCAATTAATAAACTTAAAACAACTAAAAAAACGGTTTTAAAAATATTATGTGGAAATTTCAATCAAAATAAGGTAAAATAATTATAATTGGGAGTTGATACAAATGAAATTAAGTATAAAACATGCTAAAGATTTTGTTAATATTGATTATAAAAAAATGCAAGAAAAAGTCGATAAAATACATAATAACATTCATAGTGATGTAAAACCATCTGATTATTTAGGTTGGCTAGATTTGCCTATTAAAAATAATCAAGATGAGATATTAAAAATAAAAACAGTTGCAAGCAGAATAAGAAAAGAAAACGATGTATTAGTAATAGTTGGTATAGGTGGATCATACGCTGGAAGTAAAGCTGGTTTTGAGTTTTTAGAAACACCTTTTAAAGAAGAAGGAATTGAAATTCTTTATGCAGGTCACCACATTTCAGGAAGATATTTAAAAAACTTATTAGATTATTTAAAAGATAAAGATTTTGCTGTTAATGTAATATCAAAGTCAGGTACAACAACAGAACCAGCAATCGCTTTTAGAGCTCTTAAAGACCTTTTAGTAGAGAAGTATGGTAATTCATATAATAAACGTGTAGTGGCGACTACAGACGCTAATAAAGGTTCTCTTTATGAACTTTCCAAATCAGAAGGGTATGAGATGTTTGTAATACCAGATGATGTTGGAGGTAGATTTAGTGTATTAACACCGGTAGGATTATTTCCTTTTGCGGTAAAAGGATATAATATTGATGATATGTTAAGTGGAGCGAAAGAAATATATCAAAAATCATTAAATACAAACCTAAAAGAAAATGATGTATATTTATATGCAGTATTAAGATATTTATTATATAAATCTGGTAAGAAGATTGAAATGCTAATTAATTATGAACCAAATTTAACATTTTTTGCAGAATGGTGGAAACAATTATTTGGTGAGTCTGAAGGAAAAGATGGAAAAGGATTGTTTGTAGCTAGCGCTAACTTTTCAACAGACTTACACTCATTAGGTCAATATATTCAAGATGGTGAAAGACATTTATTTGAAACGGTTATTAATATTAAAAATATTAAAGACGATGTAGTAATAAATGAAGATTTAAATGATTTAGACAATTTAAATTATTTAAAAGGTAAAACATTAAAATATGTTAATGATAAAGCATTGGAAGGAACAATGCTAGCACACGTATCAGGAGATGTTCCAAACATATTGCTAGAAGTAGAAGATATAAGCGAAAGAAGTTTTGGAAAGCTTGTTTATTTCTTTGAACTAGCATGTGCTATAAGTGCATATTTAATTGAAGTAGATCCTTTTAACCAACCGGGTGTTGAAACTTATAAAACTAATATGTTTGCTTTGCTTGGAAAAAAAGGATATGAAGATAAATTGAAATAGTAAAAAAAATAAAGGCGAAATTTCGCCTTTTATTTTTAATCATATTCATTTAATATTTCTTCTAATAAATCAGGCCTATCAGTAATAATACCATCAACACCTAGTTCAATTAAAAGTCTCATTTCATCGGGGTCATTAATAGTCCAATAAATAACAGCCATATTATGTCTTTTTGCGTTTCTAATTAAAGATTTTTGAGCTAAATCAGTCGTGTTTTCATTTTTCATAAACTTATGCTTAACTGGTAAATACTTTATAATATTAGCTTGAGCTTTAGATACTTTTTGATTTATTGGAATAATTAAAGCTGCATCCTTTGGTTTGTGGAAAAAATCTAAGTTAAAAGCACTTAATAAAACAAATTTAAAAGTTGCATTTGTAGCGGTTGATGTATGTATTTTAGAGTTTTTCTTAAACTCTTTAATAACGTCATCTGAAAAAGAAGAAACTATAATTTTATCATCCATATCAAATTCCTCAACTAAATCAATTAAAACTTCAACTGCCTTGACAAAATCCTCTTCAATTAAAGTATCTTTTAATTCTAAAATATATCTTTTATCATTGTAATTTTCAAACATATATCTTAAAGTTGTAGGAACCATTTTGTTTAAATCATCATCATCTTTTTCAAGATTTAAATAAGGTTTTGATCCATCTGGTTTAGTAAAGTTTCTAGCGAATGGATAATCGTTATTTTTAAATAATTCTAAAATCTCACCATAAGTCTTATCTCTAACTAAAACATTTTTATAATCATCACCTAAGTGCATTTTTAAATTTAAATCATGGTGAGTTATTAACTGATTATCTTTAGTTAGTACTAAATCAATTTCAAACACATCATATTTATATGTTTTTTCAAATGCATATAATGTATTTTCAGGATATAATTCTTTAGCACCGCCGTGTGGAATTATTAATACTTTATCATGATTTCTCCATTCATTCTTTTTGTTATATTTTCTAGCAAAAGGTAAAACCGCTAATATTATGTAAATAATTGATAGGATTAATATTACCTTTAATACTTTAATTAATTTTTTCAAAAAAATCACCCTTCATAAATTGTTAAATCTATAATACCATAAAAAGATTTGAATATAAAAGTAATTTAAAAATAAAAAAGTTCAACCGAAGTTGAACTGTTAATTTCAATGGCAGGCCCTACTGGATTTGAACCAATGAATGACGGAGTCAAAGTCCTTTGTACACAACGACTAGTATTTAGTCGTTTTTTTATTGTAAATTTAATAGTGGTCGTTATTAGTTAAAAAGCACGAGAAATATATTTAGATGATGAGTTAGTTAATAACATTTATCGGATACAATCAATATCGTAACGACCAGTATTGATTGTATCCGATAAGTGTTATTTTCTTTTTAACAGAATAATACTTAAGTGATT